>Ga0123354_10005764_pt1 | contig 18142 bp, 10 predicted proteins | sample TergutLab28metaG_2_FD_97872 | JGI IMG/M metagenome (GOLD analysis project Ga0123354, IMG submission 97872) | Labiotermes labralis P4 segment gut microbial communities from Petit-Saut dam, French Guiana - Lab288 P4 | ecosystem: Host-associated > Arthropoda: Insects > Digestive system > Gut ...
ATGAGGTGTATTTAATGACTATATAATGGACAACTACATGTTTCGGCCTGTACTGGCCATCTTCAGGTTGTCTTAGGGGAACTTAAGATCTTACTATAAGCATGCACGCGTACGTGGTGTAGAGATCTCTACATACGGGCCTTATTGGCAAAAATGAAAACAAAAACAAAAACAGGAATCAAATAAAAACAACACGATTACAGAACTTCATACATGCCGAGCACACCCCACAATAGCTTTATTTTTCTGTATCTGTTTTTGCTAATAAGGCCCGTATGTAGAGATCTCTACACCACGTGCGCGTGCATGCTTATAATAAGATCTTAAGTTCCCCGAAGACAACCTGAATATGGCCAGTACAGACCGAAACATGTAGTTGTCCATTATATAGTCATTAAATACACCTCAAGTGACACAGTTGTGTTTGACTACATACCAATTTTCAAGTTCCATTTGTTTACCTCTCGCAGCTCCGGTACAATACCATGATAACATTAGACACCCTTTATGCATGGATTTAGAGACGAATTTCTGCCTTACAAAGTCACCATCAGTGTTTCCTTATTACCCCGTTTACATCAGTTCCATTATCAACGTATTCTTGTACAGCGTATATTGGGGAGATAGAATAATACTTGTGTGGAGATCCAGTCTTCAGTACAGTGTTTACTGATGAAATTTTCTTCGGTGTAAAGACGACTAGAAGTGAAGCTATTTATTACTTTCCATACAGTCCCAGGGGCACAAAATTGCGCGTAGTTATGCCACACCTCAACCGAATATTTTCATACTATGGTGCCACATTATCCTCGTGCATAAAGCTATGTTTTCACATTATTTTAGTACGTGTACCGCACATCGTTTATTACTTTCATTATAAACAACAAATGCACAATTATACCTAAACTGTGTACATCACACAAAGAGACTGTTGTAATGTACACTTTTGTGATACAATTGTCCAACTGTGTGTCTATAATAAAAGAATAAAAAATTAGAAATTTGCATTTTCACAATAAAACCAAATAGATGCAGTAATTTATCAAATTTATTTTTTGAATAAAACTGTATATGTTTCGAGCAGTTCTTCTGTCCATCATCAGAAGTTTTTCACTGTACACACAGCAGGATCAGGAAGTTCTGTTCTGATCTTGTTCGCAAGCTGTCAGCAAACCTGTATGACATATACCATTGCTGTGTGTACAGTGAAAAACTCCCGCTGATGATGGACAGAGGAACTGTCCGAAACATGTAGAGTTTTATTCCAAAAATAAATGTGAGAAATTAGTGTACATAGTTGGTTTTATTATAAGAATTTATCACGATGCACGGCCACCTGAACGTCTGAAAAGAAAAGTTAACGTTTCATATTTTTGTTTCTGTGTTACGAAGGAATATAAGCTTCCACCCTGAAGATGGAAATAGTACTTTCCCCAAAACGAAAGACTGTAGGAAATCATAATCAATATAAAATTTTATCATCGATCTCAAAACTTATGACTTCTCATTTATCGTCTGTTTCTGAAAGTCCAGAGGATCGACGTACTCCACACGCGCAATGCAATACTGTCATGCCTGACTTACTTACGAACTGCGCAGTAAATAAACTGAAATTACTGCAGCTTGCAAAGTTCCGGCCCTGCAGTATCCACGTCTTGAATATATTGGATTCTGTCCGTGTTAGAATTACCGCTCTGAATACAATTGTCACAACTTGCGTCGTACGCTGAATGGACAATACCGTACGCAGAAATACATTATATGCTTCCCCTCGCTTAGGGCGCATGCAAGAGACTTGACCACCCTCCACAATGCAGCAGACACTCAATTAAACGGTGGGACTACTAGCATAGTAGTATACCTCTCCTCTCTCCCGCCCCCCCAGTAATTAGTAGAATGATCCTCTCCCCGTCACCCGAACCCCTCCAGGCTTACTTACCCTAGTGAAACGATTCCAGAAGATGGAAAGAGCAAATCATGGGCTGGGTAATCGCATTTATAGAAACCGTCTCTTATTCGTCCGGGGAATTAAGAGGGGATTGCACATCCTTGCTGCTAATTCTATGCAAAATGGAAGCACCTAAATATAGATACAACATCGTAGAGACCATGGGCTCACAGACTGTCTACACAGTACACAAATATCACTCTTTCAAGACTGAACACTCTGACGTTTCAACACGGTACAAAGAGGGTCTCGAATACGGTCTGAAAATTACCTTTCTACTGTTTTCCACGGCGTAACAGCCCCTAGTAGAGCAGAACCTCCTCATTATCGAGGTTTCACGATCACACTCTGAACACATCACAATCGGTAGGACTCCCCTGGGTGAGTGATCGGCCCGTGGCAGAGAACCCTACCGGAGAGCACACAACACCCACAAGAGATAGACATCCATGATCCCGGCGAGATTCGAACCCGCAATCCCAGCAAGTGAACGGCCGGAGACACACGCCTTAGACTGTGCGACCACTGGCATCGGCCAACATAACCATCACTTTTGTGAAAGATCTAGGTGCTTCAATTCACACAGACATGTAGAAAAGGGTACTAACGAATATACTCGTATCTCAGATTATCACAGCGGTGTTGTTTGAACTTGAAGTGTTCTGGGATGTAACGGTGAGTTGAATGGTAAGTGCTGATGCATAACTGTGTACCAGTTGACACGGAATAACATCTGCAAAGACTTCAGGTTTAAATGTAAAAAATTACACTTCTGGTAGGGTTAACATTTGGTCGCGATAAACATTAATGAATTCCGATACTGGACATGATGCTGAGGCACTTCAACATGCTATACGCCTGAAAATATGTTTCTTCAGTATCCATTTTAATATTATATTTTGTAATAATTTTTGCATTTAAAAGAATTTTGTTTATTAATATATTTTGTTTGAAATTCTAGTCTAAATGTGGCATGAGACATCCTCACATGTAAATATTTAGGGATTCTGAATAAAAAATTACAAAAAATGCCTAATATTTCATTAGAATCACCATGTCCGTCCGTCCGTCCGTCCGTCCGTCCGTATGTAAAATTCGAAAAAGTTTAGTGGCTTTTCGTATTTTATAGGTCACTTTGAATTTTCGCCGACGTTTTTCGACGTTTCAATTTCAGTTAACAGTAAGCAGAATAACGGAAACATTACACGCGAGGTCAGGGGCAATACTGAAGGCGCCAGGAAGGCCATCTGCTCGTTACTCAAAGAAATTTCGTCGGTGCGAAAAAGGGTACAGAAAAAAATGACTTAGAAAAATAGAAACTGGGCCCCCTCCCTCTTTTACGGGCTTCCATTTCATCCTTAACTTTAAATTTTACACACCGCATGGTTGTAATTTAAAGAATTCATTTGAATTTTGCAAGTACCATCACACATTTCGTATCGCTCACCACACATAAATGTCACCTTCACTGTTCACACTGAAGGTGACTTTAGGCAAAGCATAAGCGTCGAAACTCGCATGTTTCATAAGAGACATAAATTTGCAAGGGGACTTAACTAATTCCGTGGGCCCGGTAGCTCAGTCGGTATAGCGACTGACTATGGGATGGAAGGTCCGGTGTCGAATCCCGGTGGGGACGAGATTTTCCCCCCTTCCAGACCGGTCCTGGAGCCCACCAAGTCTCCTGTAAAATGGGTACTGGGTCTTTCCCGGGGGTAAAGTGTGGCCGGGGCGTGCTGCTGACCACTCACCTCCTTCTAGTGCCTCGGTCATGGAAGAGTAGAGCTATACCTCTACCCACTCTCTGGGCTACACCAGGCCTGTAACGGGATCACTTTACCTTTTATCACTTAATTAATTCCATACACGTAAAGCTAACATCACGTTAAACATGCCTAATTAACAAATGCGTGAGAACGTGCCAATTATGCTTCTCTTATTTCCTAAAACATCAAACTTTTGAAGGCTGACTCGCCTCTAACACAACATAACTTCAGTACATACTGCTACAGTAAAACCATCCAGATGCACCAATGTATCAAAGGTTTTTATTTTCATATGACACTTTACATATTTCGCCGATCCCGGTAGCCGCGCGCGGTCTAAGGTGTGGGTCTGCAGCCGCTCGTCTGCTGAGATTGTGGGTTCGAATCCCACCAGGGGGCATAGATGTCTGTCTGTTGTGAGTGTTGTATGTTGTCAGGTAGAGTCTCTGCGATGGGCTGATCACTCGTCCAGAGGGGTTCTACCGACTGTGGTGTGCCGTTGTGTGTGATTTAGAAACCTCGTGAATGAGGAGGCCTTGGCCCACTGGGGGTGTGGCGGAAAAAACAAACAAACAAAGAAAATCTACATGTTTCGGACGATCTTTCCATCCATCATCAGGAGTTCAAGGCTGTACATACAGCAACAGGCATTTGTGAAACAGATATTGCTCTTTGTTTGCGCAAGCAGACAGCGTACCTGTTTCACAAATGTCTGTTGCTGTATGTATAGTCTTGAACTCTTGATGATGGACGGAAAGACCGTCCGAAACATGTGGAGTGTCATTCCAAAATAAAATAAATTTGATACATTGGTGCATCTTGTTGATTTTACTATAGAAACAATATTACGATGCACGGCCCTATGAATGCCATATTCAGTACATACCTCGTGAGAAAGCAAATCAGTCAATGTTGTACGAGCAACAAGCAACATTTGTTGTGTCAATCATATGGAACCCCAGTTAACTGTGTGGGAGAAATGAAACTTTTTATGTTCTTTCGCAAAATTGCTAAAATCGACTACTACCTTCTTCATGTCTGTCTGTCCGTCCGCATGGAAAAAAAAATTGGCTCCCACCGGACGGATTTTCACGACATTTGATATTTGAGTATTTTTGGAAAATATGTCGAGAAAATTCCAAGTTTTATTTAATTCTGACAAGAATAACGGGCACTTTACATGAAGATCAGTAGGCATTTATGACAATATCTCGCTTAGTTCTTTTTATAATGAGAAATGTTTCAGACAACCGTTGTAGAGAAAATTAAAACACACATTTTGTGTTCATTTGATTTTTTTTCCCCCCGAAAATCGTGCCTGGTATGAGATAATGTGGAAAAGAATGGTAGGACCAGACAGGACATGATAACAATATAACACGGCGCATGCAGATTGCATGGTGGACACCTAAGGCTACAGACACACAATCGGAATATGTAACACTTATTGCTTTTCCATAAGAGCAGTGGTCTACACGCGTCTTAACGTTAGGTTATACGCACATTGCCTGTCTTGTTTTCGGTAAATCGTCTTATTTGTGTAGTTACTACTGGGCTTTAAACGGTAAATTTATTACAAACAGGGCCTTGCCATGGTTGGCCTGTCACTACTGACGAAGGAGGTCAGTCACAGCTCAGTCCGTGTGAGATTCCCAGTGGGTAAACTGGCACAGTGACAGTCGATAATTTGGCGCAGTGACAGTCGGTAAAGTGGCACAGGGACAAAAGGTAAAGTGGCACAGTGACAGTCGGTAAAGTGGCACAGTGACAAAAGGTAAAGTGGTACAGTGACAGACGGTAAAGTGGCACAGTGACAGTCGGTAAAGTGGCATAGTGACAGCAGGTAAAGTGGCACAGGGACAAAAGGTACAGTGCAACAGTGTCAATCGGTAAAGTGGCACAGTGACAGACGGTAAAGTGGCACATTGATAAAAGGAAAAGTGGCACAGTGACAAAATTAAAGTGGTTCAGTGTCAATCTGTGAAGTAGCACAGATACAGTCCGTAAAGTGGCACAGTGGCAATCGGTAAAGTGGCATAGTGACAGTTGCTGCTGTAGCAAAGTGAAAGTTAGTAAAGTGGCACAGGGACAAAAGGTAAAGTGGAAGAGTGACAGTCGGTAAAGTGGCACAGTGTCAATCGGTAAAGTGGCACAGTGACAGTCGGTAAAGTGGCACAGTAACAGTCGGTAAAGTGGCACAGTGTCAGTCGGTAAAGTGGCACAGTGACAGTCGGTAAAGTGGCACAGTAACAGTCGGTAAAGTGGCAGAGTGATAGTCGGTAAAGTGGCACAGTGTCAATCGGTAAAGTGGCACAGTGACAGTCGGTAAAGTGGCACAGTAACAGTCGGTAAAGTGGCAGAGTGATAGTCGGTAAAATGGCACAGTGTCAATCGGTAAAGTGGCACAGTGACAGTCGGTAAAGTGGCACAGTAAAAGCCGGTAAAGTGGCACAGTGACAGACGGTAAAGTGGTAGAGTGACAGTCGGTAAAGTGGCACAGTAACAGTCAGATAGTTTTCTGTCTGAGTACTTCGATCTTCTCCTATCAGCATCACTCGGACAATACATCATATCCATATTAAATACAAAATAATTGTTAGTCACACACAGCACTATAATATTGCCATCCAGTGCTACATGTTTCGGTTCGACGAATGATGGCTCGTTAAACCAAAACATGTAGCACTGGATGACAAGTATTAAAGTTCTGCTATTGACTGAAACACTTAATTTGTGTCCAATATAACATAACACAACGGAACGAACCAGAATATAACAATTCAAACTCATATTGCATTGGTTTCTCACGGACGCTATGTGATGTTGGTAAATGGCAGTATCGTAGAACAACACACAAAAATTACCACAAAACACCACTAGAACCAAATACTTCTGTTTCACTGTTCCCTTTTACTCGCTTTCTCTCTTTGCTTTGTTGCTTCTTTGTTTTCTTCCAGTTTCTTGAAATTTTATGACCCCCGGCAATAAACCCCACAACAGACAGAATTAACTGCTTGACCATCTTAAATTCTACTAACCTCCCAAGAAGAGCTGCTCCATGCAGTTGAAAGTCTTTAAAGAAATAAATAAGGAGAATTTATTCTTTTAGTACGTAGTAATAATGTTTGTTTTTCGGCTTCCTGCGCAACAGATTTCTGCAATAAATTGTGAAGCTTACACTGGTAATGATGTATAACAATAACTGAAGTAACACTTTTAAAAATACTTACTATTTTGGAGTATGTTTCCATATTTTTGACGTCAAATTAATCCTAATCCCCACATATCAAGCGATGAAAGCAGTACCAACATATTATTGCATTACAAGCAACAGCTCGTGGTAACAATAATGGATTAATTACCCCTTCTCGGAATTCCTATTTTTGTGATAATTACACCTAACAGTTGCACTATTGGCAAGATTTGTGCTTGACAGACCATCGTCAGAGTGAATATAGGACAAAGCTGCAGCTAACATGTATAGACAAGAAGCATAAGAGAGGATGGAACAGTGAGGAACATGAGGAAGAAGCGTGGAAAATGAGAGGGAGAAGGAAAGAAACATAGTAAAACGGAAAGGAAGAAATAAACTGAAAGTGAATGGAGAATGTAGAAATGAAAGGTACAAAAATAATAAAGAAAAAATAAGAAAAGTGATAGAGAATATTAAATAATTAGAAAATTGAATAAAAGTAGAAATAAATAGAAAGTGAACAGCAAGAAACAAACTCAAAATGATACGTGCATACGAATGAAAGGAAAACAAAATATAAATAATCGAAGAGGAATGAAAACCAGAAAAGGGTAATATTTTATTAGAAAATACAAAGCAATTAAGAGAGGAAAACATACTAAGAACAGAAAAGGAAGAAAGGCCGTCATTGTGTATACATACATCGAAAGGTGGTGGCGGGGTGGGGGAAAGTGAATTCATTGGACAGCCGATATTTACAAGCGATAAGTCACGCTAAAAGCACGGCTGAATGACAAGGCAGAAGGACTTTACTAAACTTGGTGAAACAAAAAGAATGATTGTTCTCATAATAAAACGAAATAGATGCACTACTTTCTAAAATTTATTTTTGGAACAGAACTCTACATGTTTCGGACAGGTTTTCTCTCCATCATCAGGAGTCTAGTGCTGTATGACATAAACATATTGATTGGTGTGTGTACAGTACTGGACTCCTGATGATGGACAGGAAACCTGTCCGAAACATGTAAAGTTCTGTTCCAAAAATAAATTTGAAAAATTAGTCCATCTCTTTCGTTTCATTTTAAGAATATATCACGATGCACGTTCCTCTGAATGTCAAAAAAGAATGATCGTTTACTGTGTGCTGCCTTAAGAGTGATGAGTGACAGTTTGTAAACACTTTCTCTGCTAATAAATATGCCACATTATTTTCTGTAAACCTGTTGTACCAAGTTGGTTGAACTGTATTACTGAAAATATTCAGGTGACCAGGGGTCGCAAATACTTTACTCGAGGGTCGTACTTTGTCCAGCCCTCGCCTAGTCACAATACCGCTTCAACAGTCGCTTATCGTGGGTCAATAGTGCAATCTTGATCTACAGTTGGCAACCATAATGGGGTTCGACACTTTCAACACTGGAAACAAAGTATTCTGTAGCCAAGTAGCAGTACATATATTTTTTATCATTCCTCGTCCTGACTGTAGCCATATTGATCAGATTAGTTCAGCACAATACGAGAATTACAGACCGGGGTGCCCAAGTGCTCCCGTTCGCACTGAATGGGACGTAAGCCCCTAGAAGCAGATTAGAGAAGCACCGTTGAACACGGTCCGTTATGTTCAGAGAGAAAAGCGATTGCCAGCCATTGAAAATGCTCCAAATAAAAAAATAAGTCTCTATAGTCAATGAATTCAGTTAAACATAGGGAGAAATATTTGCAATAACACGGTGAAAATTGTTGGTCACAAGAAGAGACAGTGCTGTATTAATAAAAATCCAACCAGATGCACCAGTACGCAGTCTGGCTTATTTTACTGCAAAATCACCCTACATGTTTCGGGTGTCAGAGCACCCATCATCAGGAGTACTAAAAACTGTAACCGCAGCCTTCAGTACCGGTCATAATACTGGTACAGCTACTTCCCTCCAACGAGTCCCGATCAGGCCACGTTGGAGGGAAGTAACTGTACCGATATTATGACCTGTAACGGAGGCAGCGGTTACAGTTTTTAGTACTCCTGATGATGGGTGTTGTGACACCCGAAACATGTAGAATGACTTTGCAGTATATAAATATCTGCATACTGTTGCATCTGGTTGGATTTTTATTAATATTGAATTATGTTGCACGGAACCATGAGCTTAAAAAAAAGGGACATTACTGTTACCTGGCAGGAGAAGATGAGGACCATTCAGGGTGTTTCAAAATTGAGGAATGGTATTCGATTCGCGGCAGGGACAAACGCTTTTTCCTTCGCCTCAACGTCCAGACCGGCTGCAAAGCCGAAAGAGTCCCCTATCATAAAGGTACCGAGGGGGGGGGGGGAAGCACATCGGCCACACAAAAGTGGATATGACGTGAATTTGGCCAGTCGGTGTTACACAATTCCCGGGTTACAAATGAGCGGAACGTGCACCAGCACATGGTCCCAGACTCCATCACAAACTTGTGCTTAATGCTGCGAAGAATCTGGCATTATAAATTTCTGAATCCCTGTAGATATGTAGCCGCCTCCAGAATTGTTGAAAGTACTGAAATCCGTTATTTTTGACTGCCTCAGTTTCTAACAATTTCTCGTAGAAATTTCGACGTGTTTTATACTAGTAAATGCAACAGAAAACTGGCCCCTGACTATTGGTCGCGCCGAATAATGGCATTCATTCCAAAACAAGTCACAACATTTCAATCGGTTAAATGGAATTACAGCTTTACAAAGGTCGATTTCAGATTAACCACCGGTAGAAGCAAAGGTCGCCTCGTCACGTGCCATCGCAGGCACAGAACAGAAATACAGGTACAGTTCTTACTCCTGCATAACCTCAGCTCTAGATGGGGGGGTCGGTGGTGAACGTCAAGCACCGGCCGCTTTACGCCCAGGAAAGAGCCCGGTGCGGCTCAAGGCCGGTCTGGATGACAGTTGACAAGATTATTGTTATAGTAAAACCAACCAGATGCACCAATATGTCAAATTTATTTTATTTTGGAATGACACTCTACATGTTTCGGATGGTCTTTCCGTCCATCATCAGGAGTTCAAGACTGTACATACAGCAACAGGCATTTGTCAAACAGATACTGTTGTCTGATTGCCAACAGGTACCCGCTAGCAAGCAGACAGCAATATCTGTTTGAAACATGTCTGTTGCTGTATGTAAAGTCTTGAACACCTGATGATTTTCAGCCCCTACCCGCTAGCTAGCAGACAGCAGTATCTGTTTGAAAAATGCCTGTTGCTGTATGTACAATCTAGAACTCCTGATGATGGACGGAAAGACCGTCCGAAACATGTAGAGTGTCACTCCAAAATAAAATAAATTTTATACATTGGTGCATCTAGTTGGTTTTACTATAGAAATACTATTACGATGCACGACCCAATGAACGTCAAATTTGTTGAGAACATATCTCTCGACTTTACCGGTGTTTGAACCCCAAACCGTCCAGTCCGTAGTGAGTCCATATACCTCCTATGCTATCACGGCCACTCAGATTAACCCCCAGACATTCGGAAAATAATATATATGGTTCCTAAATATGTTGTGAAATGTAGCAGTCGCTATAACCACTAGAACAAGACAGCGAGTACGGAAAAACTTCATTGTGCTGCTAGACAAATTTCCGCCATTTTATCTGAATAAACCGGCAGTCACGTGGGACAGACGATAAGGCCATTGTGTATTAGGCCATTACCATCTTCTACGGTGATAATTACTCGACAAAACTTTATTAACGCCAAAATGCACGCGCATACTTTATTGTTCGTCACACCAACTGCACAAGGTCAATAAATAATATGGGTCACCATTGAAACAACTTCCGACACTCAACTGTAATGCAGCACTGTGTAGTGGAGTTTGAGGAAGTAGTCACAGGACACAGGAAGTGACGATGGAACAAGGCGATATATCACGTGCAAGTGACGCACAATGGACCGGCGAACTTGTAACCGGATGGCGCTAGTGCGAGTATAACTGCCTTGCGGAGAATGGTGGAATTTAAACCACTGGCCTCTTATATTGCGGGATAAACTGTATTTGAACTAATTTGTGTGAAAAACAAAATTAGACTAATTTTTTGTTAAAAAGAATATCTACAGCCGAAATTCTAAAGGTATGAATCATAGATGTAATTTGGCTAATAATATTGCGGGGGCAAAATCGACCACTCGTCTACAAAATGTTCCGTAAAAACGTGTTTTTTTTTGTCTTTACACCACCATAATAACCGTTTAGAAAACAATTATATATTTTATTGTTCCCTTTTCAACTCAGTACCCAAGAATATTCTTAGCTTTAAAAAAACAACGGAGGGGCATTTGCCCCTCTTGTATCCAATGTGGCCCAAAACATATTAACAATAAAAAATTGTGCAGTTTCTTCTTGTGTAATTTCCAGGAACTACCGCTTGCATTTGATTATGATATACTCATTAAGCATACAATCATACTTAGGCATACAGCCACACATAACAAAAAAATTTCATTACAAACTGCTCCCGGACTTGTTGAGTCCTTGTAAAGAATAACCTCGTGAGTACTACGATTCTCTAGGCTATGGCGTCGTCACTGGGCAGTCTGTTCCCGGACTTTCGAAGGAACATAGTGCTTTCGTCTTTAACTACCAGAGTACCCAGCGAAGCGGCGTCATATCCCACAAAAAAAGGGGCATTGCTTTCTTTCTATCTTAGTCTGAATTCTTATACCAACTCACAGTCCGTAGTGAGTTCAGAGTACCCAGCGAAGCGGCGTCATATCCCACAAAAAAAGGGGCATTGCTTTCTTTCTATCTTAGTCTGAATTCTTATACCAACTCACTTTTGGATGTACAGGGTTACTGTTGCCCCTGATCACAGTCGGTGACACACACCACACTCGGTATGACTCCTCTGGACGAGGGATCGGCCCGTCGCAGGGACCTCTACCTTACACCATACAACATCCACAAGAGACCATAGGTGCCCGCGGTGGGATTCGAATCCTCAATCCCGGCAAGCGAGCGGCCTCAGACCGACGCCGTAGAAACCACGGCCACCAGGATCGGCGTCGTCAAAAACATACTAAGGTGAAAAGCTCAATACCGGCAACGGAGATCGTCTTTCATGCAACAAAACAATAGCCTGTTCTTGTTTACAGACCACGAGCATTAGGAGTGCATTAGAGATGGAAAATTCATCTACTTAACTCCTGAATAATAAAAGCAGAAAGTTACTGAAACACGATCCAATATTTAAAAAGGAACTCAGTATGGTTAGAGCCTTCTTGGGTGAAGCGCTGTATAATTTGGAAGATAGGTAACAACATATCGAAGATAGCACAGTTTCTAACTTCAAAGTACATAAATTCTCTGAACTGCTGCGATAACAGAGACCGTGAGTTGGTCGGTACTAATCAGCCAAACTACACGGCGCCACTGCTCAAATTTTCATCATCATCATATATCTTTCATGGAGTTGAGTCACTTGTTGTCCCGTTCCGGTCTCATGTATCCAGAAGTCTCTTCAAAAATCTACCATGATTCCTTCTGCCAGCTGGGGAGAAGTATTTCATTACCCTGGGTAATCTATTTCGAAGCATTCTATTTACATGCTGTATCCAGCTTTCCTTGTATTCCAGTAATTTGTCCAAAATTTGTGTTATTTTTAACTCCTTTGCCAATTGCTCAAATTTTAGTACTCACAACTACCAGAATCTCAGACCTCGGAATAATTTCCTTGTGAACGAACAACCGGATCTTGGAACACTGCAATGAACATTCAGGTTTTATAGAGAGTGGGGAGTTTCTTGCATAGCTAAGCAACCTGTAGCATCTAAAGAGAACCTTACTGTATATAGTTAGTTGGTCATGTTTCCATACCATAAATCTGGCGGGCGACCCAACGCGGAGTTCAGAGTTTCAGTCGTACTGCATTTGGCAGGGGAATTTGGCAGACAACATTTCTTAACTTGTTAAAATTCAGGACTGTGGTGTCGAGCTTGAAAGTCGAGTCACGGTCGACGGCAATATTAATCAGAAAAATCTTCCAAAAATCTAAAATGACGCCAAGTAAATTAAATGTAAAGGTAAAGTGATCCCTTTACAGGCCCGGTGTGGCCCAGAGGGTGGGTACAGTTATAGCTGTACTCTTCCATGACCGCGGCACTAGAAGGGGGTGAGTGGTCAGCAGCACGCCTCGGCCGCACTTTACCCTCGGGAAAGACCCGGTACCCACTGTACAGGAGGCTGGGTGGGCCCCAGGACCGGTCTGGACAGGCGGAAAATCTCGTCCCCACCGGGATTCGACCACGGACCGTCCAGCCCGTAGTCAGTCGCTATACCGACTGAGCTACCCGGCCCAAAATATGTAATTATTATTAGTCTGTAAATATAGTGGTAAACTACAGAAAACAAATCTCACAAGCTGGTAGAAGTGATTTTTTGTCGATGTGCAATTGCCAAATTGACAATATTTCCTCATTCGTACTACAAATTTTCTTCCTCGCATTCCGTGAACCCACTGTTTGTTTCACGCGGATGTTGTGGGTCAGTGTTACAGGTTTGCTACATTTCACGCATCGAATATGCGTTTAGAAAGAATTACCAAGTATGAAATATTGTACTGCGCTACTAGTCGACCAGAAGCGCAAGAAGACATGCTGAGAACATCTCTGAATATGCAGCTGTAACCTGAGGCAATCACACTTTCCTTAAGAAATGCTTATGCTGCGGAGTAGATGAGAACTGAGTTCTTCTGGGTTATGACGCAGAGATTAAAGGTAATTTCTTACCGACGTTTCGGGACAACATATCGGTCCCACATTCCGGGGTCAAGAATAATTGTCCCTTAAATATGGGATCGATAGGTTGTCCAGAAACGTCGGTTTCGGTAAGGAATTTCTCCTACTCGCTGCGTAGTAACCTAAAAGAACGCAGTTCTCTGACTACATTCTGCTTCCATTTCTAATATATTTAATTTTTTTTATTTTGTAATGTTTCCTGTGAAATTCAAACGGAAGATGTAAAATATTAAAGTTAAAATTGTTCTACGTTCTCAGAAATCTTTAAGACGCACGTGCATAATTAATCCGCGCTCCAAAATTTGTGCTTTCCACAGTCGAAACGACGGTGTTATTTTTGGGTTTTAATGACGTAAACATTACACACACACACACACACACACACATATACATACATATATATATTATTTTGACTTGAATCTCGAAACAAGTTATTATGACTCTTTTCCGGATATGTTGAAATTTGTGTGAAAATGTAGTTAGGTTTTCTCTTTGTTGAATACGTTAGGGCGCTTTCAGCAGCTCATTGCGAATAATGTGTACAGTAGAATCACTGTACAACGCCATATTGTGTATAATGTGTACAGTAGGATAAATGTACAACGCCATATTGTGTATAATGTTTACAATAGGATCACTGTACAACACCATATTGTGAATAATGTGAAGAGTAGGATCACTGTACAACGCCATATTGTGTATAATGTGTACAGTAGGAACACTGTACAACGCCATATTGTGTATAATCTGGACAGTAGGATCAATGTACAACGCCATATTGTGTATAATGTGTTCAGTAGGAACACTGTACAACGCCATATTGTGAATAATGTGTACAGTAGGAACAATGTACAACGCCATATTGTGTATAATGTGTACAGTAGAAACACTGTACAACGCCATATTGTGTATAATGTGTACAGTAGGAAAACTGTACAACAACATATTGTGTATAATGTGTACAGTAAGATCACTGTACAACGCCATATTGTGTATAATGTGTACAGTAGGAACACTGTACAACGCCATATTGTGTATAATGTGTACAGTAGGAACACTGTACAACGCCATATTGTGTATAATGTGTACAGTAGGAACACTGTGCAACACCACATTATGTATAATGTGTACAGTAGGAACACTGTACAACGCCATATTGTGTATAATTTGGACAGTAGGATCACTGTACAACGCCATTTTGTGTATAATGTGTACAGTAGGAACACTGTACAACGCCATATTGTGTATAATGTGTACAGTACAAACACTGTACAACGCCATATTGTGAATAATGTGTACAGTAGTATCACTACAATGTCACATGCATCGACCTTTTTGAGGGAACGAATAAAGCTTCTTCAAATTAGGACATTTTATATCAAATAATCGTCAAATGACTGTGGTATTACCGTTACGCTCTGCGTAATAACCCAGAAAAGAGCTTCCCCCCCTGCAAATTAGTTGTAATCTTCTTATAGGATTTGTTGCTTATAAGTAAAACTTACGAATATTGTGAGTGTAAATAAATAATTTTTACAAAATGTCGATATTTGTAAAGAAGTCAAGGGCGGAGTAATTTCAGACAGGTTGCATGTGGTCGGAATATTTCCTTAATACAAATATCGGAGATGATACAGCGGTTGGGTGCAGAGGCAACTAGCGGCTGCTGCCCTCTGATATCAGAGCTCTCTTACATTTTCCGTTTCGTTTTCATAATCTCTTATTTGTTGTAAATTTTTTGTAGGATTTTGAAAGGGGTTGTTTACAGTTAATTCAAAAGCGTTGATCGAAATGGCGGCCACCGATTTCACTGCAGACACTGCAGTGAAGAATCGAGTTTGGTGTACCCTCTCAAATACCCCTGCCATCTTCTGAATAGATCCACATGCTGCTAGAATTCTACCCGAAATATCCTCGTATGTCTCCGCAGGATGTGTCGTAAATATGACTTATGGAATGACCATAAAACAGCAGTACCGACGCCGATTACGTTAAGAACGAGACTTTTCCGACCATAATTCTGAGGTGTGTCCTTCCCGTTGTGTGTTTAAAATATATGGTGAGGTAAATTCAGTCAAAAACACAACTCTAAATATATGGTTAAATGATGGTGTTTATTAGCAATGGAAAAACTACATGTTTCAGCCTATAGCGGCCATCTTCAGCCTTTGACAACTTTCTTGATAAAAGAGTTTTATGTAATATGCCTAAACTGCGTGGTGATGTTGAGATCTCATCAACATTTTATGTGCTTTTGTTAAGCTAAATTTGGTGGGATGTCTGTTGGGTCAGTGAATTTGTAGGTATCTGGGTGTGGATCTTTCCTACATATACCCAGCCGGAAAAAAAACACATCCAGCTACCTACAAATTAATTGACCCAACAGACATCCCACCAAATTTGGCTTAACAAAAGCACGTCAAATGATGATGATATCTCAACATCACCACGCGGTTTAGGCATATTACATAATACTCTATTAGCAAGAAAGTTGTCAAAACCTGAAGATGACCGTTATAGGCCGAAACATGTAGTTTTTCCATTGCTAATAAACACTATCATTTAGCCATATATTTAGAGTTGTGTTTTTGACTGAATTTACCTCACCTTATACTTTCCCGACCACTTGCTCCCCATGTCAAATTTATCGCATTGACACACTAACAAATCCTGAACGTTCGTAAAAACAATTCAGATACACCCAATATATTTTACGTAATGAAGTAACAAGAAAAGTTCTAAATTTCTAATGCAAACACTGGAAGTTTTTTTTAACTGCAGAAATAAGGCACATTATAAGCTTTCAAGTTACATATGAAGAATATCATTCATATACCCAGATAAAATCAGTTAGCTGAAACATGATAAAACTATTAGGATAAGCTCAATATGCCAGTAAAGGTAAAGGTAAAGCAGTCCCGTTACAGGCCTGGAGTGGCCCAGAGGGTTCCAGGAGGTTAAGGCTCCCAGATTTCATGACAACGGCACAGGATGGTGGTAGGTTGTGAGCCTTACGCATCGGTCACCTTTACCTCCAGGAAATGCTCCTGGTACTCATTTCCGTTAGAGTTTTGATCGACCCCAGGGCCATAGCGCGATCGGAAGAGTTTTATGTCAATGACATAAAATGACACCAGCTGGGATCGAGCCAGCGACCTTCCGATTTATAGCACAGCACCTTAACCACTGTGCTACCACGGTCCCCCTCCCCCTCAATATGCCAGTATTCATCCTAATGTTCAGCACAGGATATATCATCATGTTTGTATACTGTTTACTGCAAGCTGGAGCATGCAGTTTGCTTCCATTTATATTCCACCATTTTGTCTGTCCTGTTTGTTTAGCAATCCGCCCGTATACATTAACAAAACATTCACTCTATTACATAAAATAAAACTATTAGATTCTGTTTCATCTTTTAATTAATTAATTAATGGACCTGTTTTAGAGCGAACTAAATCATTATTATTCTGCATTATTTAAAAACCAACGTTGCGTGTTCATTAACAAATTGGAAATATGTATATGGTAATATAATCAAAAATGTTTTACAACAGCGGCTATTCAGAACGGACTTTCTCTCTCTCTGCGTACTCTACGCCCGAAAACTGTAATGAATGTTCTGTACTAATTAGGGTCGCTTTCGAAATAAACGTGAAAATAACCGATAACAAGAAGTCATAGTAAAGCTATGGATATTATTAAATTTTCAGAATGTTATAATAGGGTACAATAATTTGTGAGTGTCGTCAAATACAGCCGCTACACAACGTAAAATAAGCTTGATTTTTTATTACAACCAACAATATGCAACTATTTTTTTTATTATTTATTTCTAAAAGGCTCTACGTGTTTCGGCCGGTTCCTCCGCCCATCATCAGGAGCACATAGCTGTACATTCAGTTGCATCTCACCCACGATACCAGCCTGCAGCAGTACTGGTTGACAGTACCTGGAACTGAGTGTAGAGTTATGAGCTGATGATGATGGGCGGAGGAACCGCCCGAAACATGTTGAGCCTTTTAGAAAATAAATAATCAAAAATAGTTTGCATCTTGTTGGTTGCAATAAAGAAAATCATACTAACGATGCACGGGCACGTGAATGTACAATTAGCTTATCTGTTCCCTACCTTGGTAAAGTATGTTCCGTGCATCTTACTGTAAAACGGTATTTATTAAAAACCGACATTTTGTGCACCATATTTTGTATATTACTCGTAAATCAAACACTAATTCCACTTAGAAACAAATTTAAACTGTTTGTCTTGTCCCTGGATGAAAATAAGCGAATTTTTATAATTTAGCCACGCTGAATCCAAATCTGAAAACGAAAATATGCCATCGCCTAATTTTTACTGGAAATTTAGTTCGTGTTTTTTTTTTTTTTTTTCTTTTTTAACTATTTTAAAATATTTTAACACAATCTATAACTTTTTAACGATTCTATGGTTTTAA
>Ga0123354_10005766_pt1 | contig 18140 bp, 14 predicted proteins | sample TergutLab28metaG_2_FD_97872 | JGI IMG/M metagenome (GOLD analysis project Ga0123354, IMG submission 97872) | Labiotermes labralis P4 segment gut microbial communities from Petit-Saut dam, French Guiana - Lab288 P4 | ecosystem: Host-associated > Arthropoda: Insects > Digestive system > Gut ...
AGGAATATGTGGTTTCTGTAATGTTAATATCTGTACTTAACATGTAATTAACGTATGAGTGACATAAAGCCATTAAATTGAACTACACAAACACCCGCATTAACGCCGTAGTCGTCCTTAGGGCTCCAAGCACTTTACATGGCGCTTCCAACTCCCGTGCAGGCAACTAAACGTCACGCAGGCACGATTAACACTGCATTCCACTCTCAAGGTCATCAACGCTCTTGCGTGACACATCAGCTGTGCAGGTTGCAGTATTTGGAACCGCAAGAAGCCCCCACTTTTCTCTGGCCATTATCTCTGTAACCATTCAACTTTGGACATAGGTGTTTTGGGCTATATCGGTATACTTTAACATAAGGAACACCCTCCCGAAGTCTGGCACACTCCTCCTGGGACACCCTGTATATATAAATATTAATGTCAAAAGTTGTCATCCAGTCTGACAAGTGAGGTCACGGCTTACTTGCCGTTATTTTATTGTCGGCTGTTGAGTGGTGTTGACTGCGGAGTAGAGCTGCGTTGCCATGTAGTGCTGAGGCCTCTGGTAGGCTGCGGGCAATGATGAACCGCTGGTCACGCGGTTGGTTGGCCGGAGGTCCGCGGTGAAATTGAGGTGGATGCGACTGGTGCCGATGGGCTGCTGCTGGATGTCCCGGATGAGCGGTGGTGTGCCTGGTCCACAAGGCTATATGGCCGGGCAGTCGAGCATCAGGTATTCTGTCTTGATGAGTCCTTTTTTGATGTGTGTTGTCGGTTACTCCTTTCCGAATGAATGAATCTTGTTGGTCCGAATTGGCTCCTTTTATTCCATTCGCCTGCTGTCCAGTCTGCTCTGTCATTGGCTGGTTGGCAGAGCTGGTAGGCGTGGCTCGTTGGATGTGGTACGCTTGCTTGGGGCCGTTTTCTTTGTTTGTGGAAGTAGACAGAGAAGGAGGGAGTGAGAGAGTGGTTTGCTGTGGTGGTTAAGCTACCGTTGACTAGGTTGGTATGTGTTGATTGGGGTACGGACAGAGGAAGGATTACTGTGAGGTGAAACGGGATTGAATAGGAGATGGAATGACATGTGGGTGTCCCCACAGTATGTATTCAAGCAAAAGGTATGTACATAATGGTAGGTAGTTGGCCTAAAACAGTAGTAAAAATACCATGAAGATACAAGTCTTCTGATGTATGATGCCCTGCAAATTGGTAAATAGTTGTCAATATATTGAAAGATTTGCTTCCTCCATATTGAGGGAAGATGGAGAGTCTTACTATCGTACTGCCCTCAAGGTGAGGGCAGGAAGCTGCTCCAGTATATCAGAATGTTTTGCCAGTCAGCAAGTTATCATTTTGAACTATTACAGGGCTGCTGTGAGAACCTTATCTCACAAATTGCAGTATCTTTATGTGCACATGTTGTCATGCCATCTTCATATGTTTGCAGGAATCTTGTTTCCTGTCTGCAAGGAGATCTGGCAGCTGCAATGCCTCATTTTATGTCAGAAAGAGATGACAACCCAGAGGATGAGAACACAGCAACGGTATGTATCTGATAACACACTTCATCATTGTATAACTAGTTTTAGATAAGATATATGTTGCTTGTATATTATGGCATATAAGCAGAAAAACATGCTTTTGGCATTCTTTACACATTTGCTTGACATAATAATGTATGAAGTGCTTGCCTATTAAAGGAAAAAAAGATAAAAATTTGTCTCTGGTTGCACAGTGCAAGCGTATAGGGTAGTAGAAGTACAGCTGCTGGGTATTAGGTAGGAATGGTTGGTAACCATCGTGACCCAACTGCTTTACTGCTGAGTTGTAGTCTTGAAATATTTTGATAGGTGCATAGCAAAATTTTATGTGGGAATCTTCTCAAAATAAGGCTTTGGCCCATATTAGACATCAGAACCTTTAGTTCTGAAAACATTTCTTTAAAAGATCTCAAGTCATCTTTTTCTGTGCTGACCACGTTGAGTATGAATATCATGGCTTTCTCTAAAGACAACTTGATGGATAAATCCTTTTACCAATGGAGAACTTAGAGGAGTCTGTCAGATGCTGACAAGTTACCAGTTGGCACCATAGAGTTATAGACATTATCCTGACTACATGGCTTGTGGCAAATTTCATGTGACTGCAAGAAGTCATTGTAATTGGCAGGAGATGGTAGGTCTAAATACTTATGGAAGATGACCTTATTTAAACCAATTTCATATTAACTGTTCCAAAAGCCTGAATCATTACTCATGGTCAGCTATCATAGTGCTACAACAGTTTGAAGGGGTTAAACCAGGAGTGTACATATTTTTCACAAATCTTGGAGTAGCCTCAAAATTGTAGGTGCCAGAAGGGTGACATAAAGCAAGTTTCATACTGAGGACCAACAGATATTATGTACCGCCATACTAAATTTTGTCTTCCAGGCAACCTGGCGCCTGGGATTTGTGCACCCCTGGCTGAATTGTATATTTGGAAACTACCTTCAGCTTCTGGCCCAGCAGTACATGTTCTGAGGCCTTTGCTGTTCTGCAGTGTTATACAGTTTAGGTAGTTCATTAATGATGTTTTGGGACAACCTCTCAGTCAGTCTTCAAGGATCTTTGATTGTCCGACTCTTGAATTAGGAACTGATTAGGTTGTCTTGATATGTCAATAAACAACCATCAACTTAACACGGCATGACACCTCAGAAGAGTGAAGACCTCAATTACACTGCAGCAGAAGCCTGAAATCTTGGCAGTACTTATTTTATTTAATGGTGTATTCTTCTTTTCACTTGTTAGGTTCTTCAGGTCTTGACATCAGCCATGGCGTTATTGAGGAGGTGCCGTGTGAACGCTGCCCTGACCATACAGTTGTTCTCACAGCTGTTTCATTTCATCAACATGTGGGCTTTCAACAAAGTGGTAACATCACCTACCAGTCCACATCCACAGCAGCCCCACAGTATATGTTATTGCACCAAAGCATGGGGTCTGAGGCTGAAGTCAAAATTGGCACAGCTGGAAGCATGGGCAGAACGTCAGGGATTGGAACTTGCTGCAGACTGTCATCTGGCTCGAATTATACAAGCGGCACATCTTTTGCAGGTACAGCTATTGCTCTTAATTGATAGTCGTGGTATTTCAATGTTCACAAACTAACTGGTACAGGCATTTTGAGTATGGGATTACACTAACTGCAGAAACATGAAATCAGGATTTCACTGTTGTGTGGTGCTGTATGGGATTTTGTTGTGATACATGATGGTATGTTTGTATATGTGTATGGCAGCTTGTCTGTGTGTCATACTAACAGGCAGATTGTGTCTGCAATTATGCTAGAAAATTTATGTTCTCAGGCATTCAAGACGAGAATGTACTGTGAGGGAGGTGGTGTATGGAAGGATGTTGTATCAGGGTTTTACTATATATATGTATATGAATTCTGTATCTTTCAAAAGAGATCTGTAGACAGTATTTATCACCATTTCTTTATCTCAGGAAGCTGTGTTAGGAAGATTTGTAAATATGTTATTCATTGGGGCTGTTTCATTTTATAGTAGTAGACCATATGATAAAACTTAAAACTTCTGAGACCATCTTAGAGCTAGGTATGGACCATTAAGTAATCTCTCAGTCACATTTCAGAAACGCCTCAGTTTCTTCTAAATATAAATTATATGTTTTACCATTCTGTATTGTTGTATATATTTCTTCTACAGGCCCCAAAGTATAGTGCTGATGACCTAGCAACGTTGAGTTCAACATGCTTCAAACTTAACTCACTGCAGCTGCGGGCCCTCCTGTCCAAGTATCAGTCAACACCTGATGAGCCTCGACTGCCTCATGAGCTGATAGAAAATGTGGTGAGGGTACGTTCATATTGGTTTAGGTGGTGGTTCAATAATGCAGTATTTATTATAGTTTCATAATTCATCTGCCTTCTAAACACAGCAAAGCATAGCAGAAATATGCGCGTTTGAAACAGGAGAGGATAATAATGAATCTTGATGGAACTGACATCAGAAAGTTGAAGCTGGTCATTGCTGCACTTGGACAATAAGGGATGTTTGTGATACTCTTTGTTTCATTGCTGTGGTTAGTAGTCCGGGCAGTTGTAAACCTTCTGTCTGTCAGTGGAGTATAACATATGTTCTCAAACTGTGTGTCACAAAGTTGTATTGATTGCAGGTGGCAGAGAATGTGGCAGATGAATTGGCTCGCTCAGATGGACGGGAGGTTAGGCTTGAAGAGGAGCGTGAATTGCAGCTCCCATTCTTGCTCCCAGAGGATGGATATAGTTGTGATGTTGTACGTGGTGTACCTCAGGGTTTGGCTGAGTTTCTGGCCCCTCTCCAGCATGCTGGTCTGTGCAGACTAAGCACACAACCCACATCTAGTGGATTGTGGACTATATACATGACTCATGAACCTAATCCGGGGGTAAGTTGTAATTTTGTTTCAACACCATTCATTCATTTAGTAGTCTGTCTTACAACAGGTCCAAAGCCTCTTCCAATGCAAGCTCTCCACATAGTGCGATATAGAGCTTCCTCCTTCAAATGAGAGTATCCTCTCCTTTCCTTAAGGTCATCCAGTAGCTTCCTATGTCTTCTTCCTCCTCATCTTCCTGTCACTTGTATCCCCCCTTTTATCTTTCCTTCAGTAACCTGTTGTAGAAGGCAGTTTCTATGCAAAATGTGACCAATCCAGTTAGCCTTCCATTTACTTATTTCTAAGTAATACTTCTTCATTTATCACATGATCAGTCCAACTGATCTTTTCCATCCTTCTCCAACACCACATTTCGGAACTTTCCATGTGTTTCTGATCTACTGCCCGAAGCATCCAAGTTTCAGCACCATATAAAGCTATGCTCCAAATGTAGCACTTCACTAGCTTCTTCCTCAATTCCAAGTCCATTGTGCTAGTAAAAAGAGCCCTCTACTTGTTGAATGTAGCTTTAGCCATAGCAATCCTATCCACTCATGCCTGTTCAATTAAAAATAAACTAGCTTTCATTTTTTATCTGTTAGGCTTTTAGAATGTGTGAGCAGTCTGTAGGTATATATATGTTAATTTTTATTTATCCTGTTACATAACAGTACTGTATTAACTGGCAGCAAATGGTGGATGGTACAGAGGTATGAGTGTAGGAGGAAGCATTTCTGGCTTGCTTTTGAGGGTTTGAAATATGCTGTTAAAAATCAGCCTGTCACTGAAATTCCAAGTATAAACAGTCCTGGGAAGAAAGCCCATGGATTGACCCTTATCAGTCACTGTCGAGGTGTTATGCTTCCTATCAATTGCACTTCAGTGTGTGTCCCACCAGTTGCATAATTGTTTTGTTCATGCCAGTTGGTAGGCAGCACAGGGGGAGGCTCAAGTGCCATGATCCACACCATTGCTGGGTCTTCTTTATTGTGCCATGAAAATATGTACTTGTCAGATATATGACACAATCTAAACACAAAAAAATGTTGAACACATAGTGTTTGTATAACGACCATTTAGGCATACAGTTTCATACAGTAGTGGGGAAGTGGTTATGTTAAAAGCGATTATATTATTGAATGGTTGGTTGGGGAATGAGCTTTAACATTTTTCAGCTGTCATTGTCCACACGTTAATCAAATTCACCTCGACATATTTTGGAAGTGGTATTTTCTTCATACCAGATGTAATAGTTACATAACTGTGACCCTCTTTTGACTCTCTAATTTGTTGGAGCTGGTCACAGTATTCACTGCCTGTGATGGAACTTAACATTTCATTGTGGTGTGCATAAGAGGCCACCGGACCCTGTCCTTTGTCATATGAATGAAAGGCACTTAAAGGTTATGTAATTCTCGCAACGGTGCCCAGATCTGCAAAGTGGTCTCTTCCTTTCAGATTTTTTAACCAAATATTTGTCATTTCCAGCATGTGCTACACGTCTCACCCATCCCTTATTCTTCGATTCTTTCACTTTAATAACAATGATGTGTACTTATTATGGACATTTTCATATTCTTGGTGCTGTTTGAAAGGACTTGATAGCTGTTGTCACTGTATGATTTAGTCCTGAATTTTGGTGATGAGAAAATGAACGTTTACTCTGCTTTGATATGATAGGATATATTTGTTAACTGCAATTGGGTTGACACCCGGTGGCAGTAGTACAGTACACATTTACACACAAAGAATACATAGAACAACACGATCAACACAAACAGTCCATAGAACAACACAATTAACTAATTGGGAAGAGTGCATGCCGTGCCCCGTCTTTCTTGGTGTTCGCTTTTAGGCCAACATCTTTACTAGTTTTAGAGGAAAAGTATAAATTAACAACAAGGAAAACTTCTCCCACCAAGTATATTTCTAGCCCATTTTTGTGCATTGTGGTAGAACTGGTGCTTAATTGCAGCTGATATTGATTCACAGATACCTGCTGTCTGTTTAACTGAATTTCATGTTTAAATCCCTGTTACAGGCTCGAAGTCCGAGTGCCTTAAGCAATAGATCAGGGGGTTATCCACCTCCACAGCAAGAACCTGAAATTCAAATCATCAAACTTAACAAGTCCAACAACGGCATGGGACTTAGCATTGTCGCAGCCAAGGTGAGTACTTGTGCATTACTGTGTTGAACTTTGCTTTTTCTGCATGGTAGAGTGGCCCTGCAGCTGGACATTTAAATTTTAGCACACTGTTTATGTAAAATGTGAATATTTTATTAACAAAAAGGATAAAATTTTGAAATATATAGCATTTTTTGGAGGGGAAAAGTGAGATTGTGCAGCTTGTTTCCACAAATTCAGTTATTGTATCAGTTGCCTTGATATATGAAATGCGGTCTTTGGGTCGTAGCGGCACTTTTGCCCTACATAGAGGATGGGTGGTGGCTAGAGCGGGTTAACAACACTTCTTTAGTGACAGCAGATGTAAGAAGTTTGTACTTCATGGCAGGCACAATAGGAATGTACTGAAACTGTGCTTAAATTAGAGATAGGACCATATAGTGATGGTGCTGTAGATTTTTACTGGAGAGGCACTAAGCTGGAATTTTGTGTGGCATGCTGGTGAACCTGATGGGGCTTTTGCCTTTTTTTATTGTCAGTGTATCGGAAACTAGCATTGACCTGTCAGTAATGGTTATTGTCTTGTGAAGTGTTCCTGTAATAAGGTGGTCTCTCGTAACTTGCCATGTCGGTACCGAAGGGGAGTATAGTTATAGCTCTAGTCTTCGTTAACCTCATTACCAGGTGTGGGTGGCTGGTTAGTGCCATGTCCTGGCCACTTTACCCACAGGAAAGGGACCAGGTGTCCATTTTAGAGGAAGTCATGTGGGCCCCAGGGATTCTCTGGACAGGTGTAGAGAACAGAATATCTCTTGTCCCCATCAGGGTTCAAACTCTAAACTGTTCAGTCCATAGTGAGTTGCTGTGCCAACTGCGCTATCCTGGGCCCTTGTAATGCCATGTAGTCCAGTAGATATTTGCCCATGTTCTTCAGGATGGCAGCTGTGGGTCTGTGTTTTGAAATGTCAGTACATACGTGTCAGTCCCCACACTGTAACATCTTCGATGACCCTATCTTCAGGAACACTCAGTGTATCAACATCATGTTGAGAATCTTGTGTTGCATAGCGACAGAGTTATGTGTATGTATTGCAGGTTGTTTATGTGGAAAGTGCCTTGCTGTAAACAAAACTTGAAGTGAATTTCTAATAATGGATGAGTGATTTTGCATGCTATTGTAGGAGAAGTTAGACAATAAATGAACTGAATTTATTTGTTATAACCATAATGTCACTGTACTATGAACTTAATGTTTTACTTATATGTGTGATGGTTGATAGCTATAGGTAAAGGTAAAGTTCACCCTAGAACAGGCCCTGAAGGCCCAGAGGGGAAGTAGAGGTATAGCTCTAGTCTTTCCTTAACATTGGCACTAGATGGAGGTGGGTGGTAACTCAATGCTCCGGCCAGTTTACCCCCCTCCCTCCCCCGGGGGAAAGACCCAGTACCAATTGTATAGGAGGCTCGGTGGGCCCCAGGGCCAGTCTGGACGGGTGCGGAAAATCTCGCTCCCCACCGGGATTCGATCCCCGGACCGCCCAGCCTGTAGCAAGTCACTATACAAACTGAGCTATCCCAGCCCATTGATAGCTATAGTCTTACATTAAAAATTAATTTTTGTCTGTAGAGGTGTTGTACTTTACTAATGCAGTTGATTATGTTACCTTATGCCTGCATTTGTTGGGTATCATTATGGAGGTTCTTAACTTGATAGAAATGCTGTGAATTGTCATCTGTTGGGATTGACATGCCACTGTCTGGTTCCTTTCATGATAGTTCTGAGCCTAGTGCATATCATCTAAATGTACGTTGAAAACTGACATGCAACACGTGCAAGGTGTTGTTATTTGAAGCATCCGGAAGACCTCCAGCAGTCACTCACCACTCTTGCATTTGCTGACTCACAGTTGACAATGTGTGCGTAATACAGGGTCCTTCCTTTATCTGAACAATATCTTTTATCTCTTCCTGCCACTACTGTGTGTGTGTGGGGGGTTGGTTGGCTGAGTGTGCTGCATTAACCTTTAAATGACCAGATGGTTATTTAAATTTTAGCACGTGATTTATGAAAAATATGGGTATTATTTGAAAAGAAAAAGATAAAATTATGGACTAAACAGCATTTTGTGGAAAATAAAACATAGGTCATGCAGCATGTCTTAAAAATGTAGTAAATTTCTTCATTGTTTAAATACGTAAAATTAATTTCTAGGGGTGTTTTACGGAGGGAAAGAAACCCCTGGGGACACCTAGGCGTAGATGGGTGGATAATATTAGGATGGATCTCCAGGAGGTGGGATGTGGGTATATGGACTGGATTGGGCGGGCCCAGGATAGAGATAGGTGGTGGACGTTTGTGAGTGCGGTAACGAACCTTCGGGTTCCGTGAAATGCGGGGAATTTCGTGACTAGCTGCAAACCAGTTAGCTTCTCAAGAAGAACTCTGCACCATGGAGTAAGTAAGTAAGTAAGTAAGTAAGGGGTGTTTTTTATGTGTATTTGTGTGTGGTTTAAAGGTTGATGTGATGACTAAGCTGAGTCAGTGGGAAGTTATCAAATAAAATTGTAACCCTGTAATTCAGCAATCCAATCTGTATTCCACATGCATAAAAGTACAAAACGAGCTCCCTGCCTGAAATCATTACTGTAGAAGTACAGTGACACTAATGAACACAAAAAAGAATACCATGCAATCAGAGAAGACATGCACTTGCGCTACTTAGATTTAATTTGATGGCTTATAAAGGCAACTGTTAATAATTTTTTGTGAAATACCAAAGTCTCCTTGGTGTCCCATTCAGCTCTGCTGAAGCTATCTATCCTGCTTTTCCACCTCTAAATCATACCCAGAGCCGGTATAGAATGTCTAAAAGTGCACCTCGTAAATTTTGCGCCTGTACTTTCTGAAACTGCTACAAAACCCACAAATTTCAGTTCTCGTAATATACTACTACAAAATTGTGGGACTTCAAATTTGAGGCAGTTAGTGTTAACCTGCTGTTAATTTATTTTTCTTGGTGGGTTGTGGATACTGCTGTAGAAGACAAACCTGGTTGTCTTGTTTGTTTGTAGCTTATGTAATGATGCTGTCATCATTAATGCTGACATGTAGCAGTGAATGATATGATTATTAGTGATCAGTGAATTAGGGATGATGCAGATGGAAGTAATAGTGACTTATGTTAAGGTTCCCTCATAACACATGTTAAGGTACTTGTTTAATAGCAAACCCATCTTGCCATTGTCAGTAAAATGCAGTCAAAATTACATGGGTCAAAGCCAAGCGAGAAGTCACCCAATCGAATGTTGCTTTCAGATTGCTAGATGTCAATAGACTTGTGATTGCAGCTGGTGACAGAATTGTTAACGATGACTGGAGTTCATGTGCGTGTGAATAGGTTATGCAATTTTGCAACCCTTCACAGATTGTGATCATGTCGGGGGAGTTCATTGCGGAGTGATTGTCATATGTGTTTCCAGCGCTGAAGCGAAATCTGGGCGGCCACAGTTTTAAAGACAATCACGAGGTGGAAACATTTGTGACACCATGGCCTATAACACAGCAGAAAAGCTTGTCCCACCATGTGATAAGAGCATCAGGTTGTGGCAGGAACTGTGCAGACAGGGAGTGTGATAGCAGTAAAGTTAAATCCGAGCTGCAATTACTAGGGCTGAAAATAATGACATTCTCAGTCATGGCGCCCGGTGGTCCCGATCGGGGTTCGAACCGGGGACCACCGCAGTGCAAGTCTAGGACCCAGTAAAGTTAAATCCGAGCTGCAATTAGTAGGGCTGAAAATAATGACATTCTCAGTCATGGCGCCCGGTGGTCCCGATCGGGGTTCGAACCGGGGACCACCGCATTGCAAGTCTAGGACCTTACTGCTTGATCCGATCGGACCAGCACGGTTTTATATTGCGACCGATCGTCCCTTCAGTATATGTCTTGCAAGTTTTATCGGCGACAGAACTCGAAATAAAGTTTTATCGGGCAGAAAGCCGCGTCAGATAAATTATAAAATCCGACGTTTCGGAGACGAACTTCATGTCCATCATCAGGGTGATGTGACCAGCTCCATCTCCATCACCAGATCGCTCTGATGATGGAGATGGAGTTGGTCTCCGAAACGTTGGATTTTGTGATCAATCCAACGCGGCCGTCTGTCTGAGAAGACTTTATCGTGGCCCTTAAATGCAACGTGGTTACGATAGAACCACCACCCCCCCTCCCCCTTTCCCGGCTACGACGTTTTACGTGTAGTATAATGGATGGAGGGCGTTGCCCTGGAACGCTGCGTGACCCTTTTCTTTCCACATGTAAAAAAGGAAAGGAAAGTAGCACGGCCAGTCAATCCTAGCTTAGCCCAGCCAAGCCAAGCCAAGCCAGTTTTCGTGACCTTTGACCCTCCCCACTTATCCTCGACCACGTGCACTTTTTAACAAAGCCGAAACTCGGCGAGAATTTCCGAACGTATCCGAGTCTGTCCTGACTTAGCGTCGTGTTGTGTATGGTAACTAACATCGGCACGTTCGTGCGGCAGACGTGTGGCGTGCTTGTGAATAAGACTAATAAAATGCATCGGTGAGGTGTCGCGGTTCGTAAAGTGCAGTTCTAAAAGGTGCGCGTGATGAAAATTACGTAAGACGTGTGTGTTGTTGAGGAAGTTCCATTTTAATGAGGCGGCGCGAACTCTTGAACGTATGTTGGTCGTACGGATTGTCCAAGTGGCATAGAAACAGAAAGGAAGTAAATAGTGTCAAGAAAACATAATAGATATTTCGAGAACGTATTACTGGAAGACTGGAGGTTCGAATTTGGCAACAGGCGTTACGTTCTGTGTCAGTGCCAGTAACAATCGGCGGCGAACGGTTATGGAAACGTAAAATGACATAAAGAAGAGCGAGCTAACCATGTTGCGACACAGATATCACTCCAGCAGCAACTTGAGTGACGGGCGAGTGCTGGATAACCGGGTTCGATGTGTCAGTAACGGGCAGTATCATTTTCAGCGGCAGGAAATACAGAAATGTTCTGAAAAGCAGTTTCGTAGCACAGCCTTGCTACCGAAGACCGAACAAGTCCGAGGAAATAGAAATCCTCCATTGTTAATGGTGAAGCCCATCAAACGCTGTGAAGAAAATGATCGTACACAGAATGCACGAAATGATATTAAGGTATGATTAAATTATGTTTAATACACTTTAAAAGTTTATATCTTTTTTTACGTGTAACTTTATGACGGTGGTGAGCAACCGTTTGGGCACGAGAACCATGTCAAGAGAAACAGGTAGGGTATTTTGTAACATTATGACGCGTTCATGGTAGCCATTGTTGCCACGAAAAAGCAAATAAGTATTACATATTCTGAGTGCGTGCTTGTAGCCTTAGTCATCGAGTGTGGAAAGCGTATGCGTCGTTTTTTTAATCGTAATCTGTGGCCTGCCCAGCTCTACCATGTCTTCCACCATTATCTCATAAACGGCACTATTTTTGGGGGGGGGGGGGATACCGAACATAAAATGTGTTTGATTTTCTCTAAAACTTTTGTGTGAAACTTTTCTCATTATAAGAAGGATTCAGCGAGATGTTATTATAAATGTCTTTAAGCAAAGTACGCGTTATTATTCTTGGGAGATTTTAATGAAATATGAATTCTCTCGACAGACTCTCGACAAACATTCAAATCAAATTTAATGAAAATCCGTGCAGTGGACACCGAGTTCTTCCACGCGGACGGTCAGAGACAGGCAGACATGACGACGCGAAGAGTCGCGTTTCGTAATTCACCGAACGCGCCTAAAAATGTTTTGCGGTCCATATTGAAAATAATATCTACATTCTTTACTTGCGTATCATTAGTGATACTGCCCTATCGTCGGTAGCGCGAGTATCGGGGCGATAAAGTTGATTGGAAATTAATCTTACAAATTTTGTATCAGTGGTACAAGATTAGAAATAAATTGTGTCTGATAAGCGCATAATCGTCGTGTCTTCTACAGTAAAGGCCGAGTTAAACGAACTGACCGTACCTAAATTATGTTGCGATGCATTTTCCAAGTAGCGCCATAGTTTCTTTTGTGTGGGATGGACTTCGTGTTTATATCATAATAAGAAAAGTATGTTTTGTGGTCAGTAATACAACGTGTAACTTTTTTTTTTTTTGTTTATGATACGGATAAAATAACAGCACGCTGAATTTCATATATTTCTGTTTCACGTTGCTGACATTAGGTCGCGGGCCACGTTTTGCCCATCGCCCGTATAAAACCTGACATATTTCATGATGCCCTGAGGAATACATCCGACTTGTGGGTTGTACTTTGTCCACCCCTGCATGTACCTGTAGCACACTTCGTTTTATTTTCAAACCCTTGGAATTTGTGCAACAAGTATAGTGACGTACCTAACCCTGCGGGGCAGGGCGCTTCTTCAAAAGCTAATAGTTCGTTATGCGGTCAAGAAATTTCTCGTATTTTATAGAATCTGGAGGTTCATTACCGCGTTCACAAGAGGCCGACGTTTGCCTCTGTCCTAAACCAGATCAATCCATGCCTTCACAACCGATTTGAGGTACATTTTAATATTATTCACCCATCTACAACAGGGTCTTCCAAGTGGTTCTCTCTGTCCTTAATGTTTCTCCACCAAACTCCTGTATGGACCTCTCCCCTCTCCCGAACGTGCCACGTTCCGCGTATCTCATTGTTCTGTATTTGATGACCCGAATAACGTTCGGTGAACTATACAGGTCATGGTGGTCCGCATGCAGTCCCCTTCAGTCCCCTGTCACCTCGTTCCACTTAGGCCCAAATATCTTCCTCAGCACGCTGTTATCAGACACCCTTAGCCTACGTTTCTTCCTCAGTGCGTGTGAGACCAAGTTTCACACCCGTGTCAGACAACAGGCAATATCACAATTCTGCATATTTTAATGTGTATATTTTTGGAAAATGAACTGGGTGGCAGAATATTCCAGACAGCAGTAGTCCCGGGAGGAAGGTAAGACAGTGTGCCAAATTATTCAGATCAGCAACATTCGTGGGAATGCTGATTTAATACTTTAAGGAATGCAGATCTGAGTCCTATGGGATATGACGCCGTGTTGCCTAATAGTTACCGAAGTTTCGGTATGCCTTGATCCCTTAACTCTTACCCTGCTAACGTGGAGAATTTGGTGAGCTAATAATGCCGGCAGATGGATTTAACTCAGCGTCTAAAGGGTTAATCTTCACTGCTCAAGAGGTCCAACCAGTCTCTTTTTGGGTTTGCCTCTGTTGGCCATGAGCCTGAATCACTTAGTCGGTGAAGTGGCCGGCTGCAGGGTTGATCGTCCGGTTTCCAGTCCTGTTTTCTTCTGCTGCAACTCGAGCACCATAGAGAATGGGTACCATATTACCATGTGTTCTTACCTTTTGAGTGTAGCCTACAGGAAACCGAAACTGGCCATTCATCTTCCTGTTGTGCCTATGCCTAGAATCTGTGGCGCTTTTATCTTTATGCCCCTTAATGGCGTCTAGGCGCGACGGCGTCTTAAATTAACGTGTGCTTGTTTTGTGTTTTGCGGCTTGCAAGACCTGATGAGAAGTACGCAAACAGTTACTTGTAGCCGGACTGCGTGCGTAGTGTACTGAAAGCCTTCCGTGATTTTGACGTTATTCTGAACAAAGAAGTTGACAGCTGCATACTTGCAAATACTGCTGTTAATTTATGGTACAGTTGAAAGAGACGTTATGTTACCACTTGTGGCCTTAAGTGTCAGCTGCTGGATTTGAATGCTGTCAGTACTCGTAGTCTTCTGTAATGTCGTGTCGGTTGTATTAAAGCGATGACGCGTATTGCATTTTAGTGTGTGTACAGGGGCGCCACAGATTTTCCAAAAATCAAGAAGCCCCTTTCAATTTCCAGGCGCCAGAAGGTGAGATGAAGCAAATTCTGTACAAAAGACCCGATCAGTGAACCTCACTTATGTAAACGCTTTCTGCTCGATGCGTGTGAACTGGTAGCCACATTTTTGTGTGTAAGAAAGAAAACTACAGTAATTGTGCTGAATATACTAGGTGCCACCGTACAAAATACAGTCGCCCGGGAACCCCCCCCCCCCACGTACTACAGCTGTGCACATTTGGTTTTCGAATAAAGAAATGTAAATCACCACCGCTTGAACTTTCATAAAATATCATATTTTCTCTTACAACCGTTCCTTTTCCCAAATTAACGGCCCCTAAGCCCTGGGGACCTTTTCATGATTAGGTATATCAATTTCGTTTGCAAGATTACGGGCACGTCTTCGTAACGAATCGGAATCTATACTTTCAGAGGCGTTTGGTTGTACCCAGTATGTTGCCCTGAAGTAAGTATTTAGCTGTACCGGTACACGTTTGCATGGTACAGACGTAAGTTAAGCACTGTTACGGTGATCTTATTGTGACGCAAAGTGAAGGTATTCGAGAGTAGGGTGTTGAGAATGTGTGGGTATCCGGTCGAGAGGAGAGGAGACTGGAGAACAGTGATGAGGTGCGTCACATTTATACTCTTCGCCAAACATTAGAGCTGTCAAGTCGAGGGGGATGATAACGCGCAGGGTCACCGGTATGTATGTATGTAGGTTTCAAAACGTTCTACGTTGTCCGACACCTAGACTCCACTGCTTCCTGTCTTCCCACTGGCCTTCATTTAGGTTTCTTTCGTTCGTGGCCTTATACCTTCCATCCAGTTTTTCTTCGGTCTTCCTCGTGCTCTCTTTTGTTTCGGCATCCACTTCAATGCTATTTTGGGTAATCTTCCTTCTGCCATTCTATGGACATGGCCGTACCGTGTAAGTTGGTTCTGTTCAATTTCTTTTATAATTGGTTCCTCTAATCCAATTTGTTGTCATAGTTACATTTCTAATTCTTTCTTTTCTTGATATTTCAGAGGATCTCCTCAGGGCATCCATCTCTGTAGCTTCGAACCGTCTTTTATTATTTTCTATGAGTCTCCATGTTTCGGAACCATACAATAAACGGCTTTTAATTAATGCGTTATAAATGTTCATTTTTCTCTCCTTTCTTATGTCTTCACAGTATCCCGTTTAAACATGCTATACATTTCCTTGCTTGTATTACTCTTGATCTTATTTCTTTGTCGTCTGTTCCGCTAGTGTCAAAAAATAACTCCTACATATTTATATTCTTGACAGAATTCAATCTCGCTGTCTTTATCTAATTTAAAATTGTTGTGTGTTTCCCCAATACATAAGTATTTTGTTTTATTCAGATTCATGTCCAGGCCCCATTTCTCGTAAGTTTCTTTTCATTTACGCGTCATGTAATTCCAAATCTTCGTCACCCGCAGGGTCACCACTCGTGTTAAATACAGGTCAGTGCGTGCGAAGTTCTTGTCGATAAACCGGAAGACGAGACACAGTCTTGAAGATCTAGGAGTACATGGAAGTGTGGTTTTAGTTATTGGAATGTGACGATGTGTGTAGGATTCGTCTGGTTTAGGTTGGGGTGTTGTGGATCGTTCTCGTGCAGGCGGTAGTGGACCATCGGAATTTCATGACTTAAGGGACCGTTAGCTTCGGAAGAAAGACCGGACTCCAAGGAGGTGGATTGTCCGGAGTTTAACATGTTGTGAAGCGTTGCGTTTCTTTGTCGTTAGAGGAAATGAAACAGTTCGTTGACACGTATGTTCGCATCTGGAACTCGGCTGTTGGCGACATCCACGCGTTGAACTCTAACTGGAAGTAGTACTTGGAATCCTCGTTGTGGTCTAAATAAATAAGGCTGACGTATATAGGCATTACCAACGCAGTTGCGAAAAGCGACTGTTCGCCTTGTGTCCGTCCGTCCGTCCACATGGAACAACTCGACTCCCATCGGTTGGTTTTTCGTGAAAAAAGATAATATGCATTGGACGATTTTTACTACGAGTAAACATTGTCGATGCGTTCCTGTTTTGTTTAAGATTTGACAAAAATAACAGACACTTTGCATCAACACCGGGAGCCGGGATAGCGCAGTCGGTATAGTGGCTACGGGTTGGACGATCCGGTGTTCGAATCCTGACAGGAGTAGTACAGACCAGCTTTGGGGCCCACCCAGCCTCCTACGCAGCGGGTAGCGGAGGTTCTTTACCGAGGGTAAAACGGCCGGAGCGTGTTGTTGACCGCTTATCCCTCCATCCAGCGCCGGGCTGAAGAATTAGTGGAGCTGTACCCCTCCCTCTTCATAACTTTGTTACCATGGTTACCGACAGCATTTCTTACTTTTTTTTAACCATGGTTACCTTGGTTACCGACATTACTATCGATTTTGTTACAGTGGTTTCCATTGTTCCTTGGTGTATGTGTTTGCGTGAATAGCCGTATGTCACTCTGCGCACATTTTCTCTCCGTTTTCCGGTAACTTCTGTTGTATTACATTCCAGTTACTAATTTTGGCAGAGTTTGAACTGATGGAGGTAACGATAAAGGACATCAGCCCGTACTCAAAATGACCAACCGTGAGACCATTGCCTAGCGAAGTTTCGTAATGTTATATACAAAAAAAACTGCCTGGGATTTCTAAGTAATGACATTGTGTGGTATCATGGAATACGTACAATGCTAATTGCTAAGGGCCGTGTGAATACTTTTCTTTAGCCAGTGTGCGGGTGGGGTGGGGGGTACTGAGCAGTCACCGAAGCGTATTTTCTTACGGCCTGTCACAATAGCCAGGCCTGTATATTTCCCAGCTGTTAGCCTGAAGGTTACAGGAGACTGCCATGTTTATAACATAGTTCTGTAGTATCAGTAGTAATCAGCCAACCGCGAGGCTTGCGTGCCTGAAGAAAGCCAAGCAGATGGCAACAGAAGGCCTTAAGGGAAGCTGGAGGGTTAGGGGGGGAATCACTGTTAAAACTCAGAAGCGTCTGTCTGGGTTGCATATACCGTCACGAAGCACAGATATTACATAATGTGTTTAAGAATGACACATGTTGCATACCACTTTAGGCAATACAATTGTAAGTTTTAGTATAAACTTTTAAATGAGATCTTCGCTGTGGTGGGATTCGGCGCCGCGTTCAATCCCAGAAGAGCGCAGATCTCATTGACCCCGCGGTGGAAGCCTGAAATCGCGCAACTTTTCAAGGTATTGCATTATGGAGAAGTAAAGCCGCATTAAAGGCGACATCGTTGATAGGAACGTCCCTGTCTCCCTCTCCCAACGTCGCCTATCATTTATCGCGTCTTGTTACATATTTTAACAACATTCCTTATTAAATCCCCCAGACATATCTAAGGCCTCGAGTTTGTTCGTAGACTGAGTTTGACAATTATCAACCTCAGACTGACACATTACATAGACAGCTTCCTTGCAATGGCCTGGCCACACAGCCGTTGTTACGGATATTTACGTGTGCGGTATGGTACGTACATCCGTATATCCGTACTGTCACGGACTCGAAGCTTAGCCCATCCTGGTAGAAGTTAAGGGACAGGATCCCTGACTGGAAGACAAGTGCAGTAGGATGTGAGGGAAACCATGCTGCCATAAGGAAAGCAAGGTTAACAGACTTCTATAATGATAATGTCTCGTATTTGTGCGACAAAAAAATGTACCCCCCCCCCCCCCCCCCCCCC
>Ga0123354_10005769_pt1 | contig 18136 bp, 10 predicted proteins | sample TergutLab28metaG_2_FD_97872 | JGI IMG/M metagenome (GOLD analysis project Ga0123354, IMG submission 97872) | Labiotermes labralis P4 segment gut microbial communities from Petit-Saut dam, French Guiana - Lab288 P4 | ecosystem: Host-associated > Arthropoda: Insects > Digestive system > Gut ...
GTATTTGGTAATCAATAAGTGTGTAACAGCTGTCAAAGTTTCAAACTTCTCTGGCCATTATCTCCGTAACCGTTCAACTTTGGACATAGGTGTTTTGGGTTATATCGGTATACTTTAACATACAGAATACCCTCCAGAAGTCTGGCACATTCCTCCTGGGACACCCTGTATATATATATATATATATATATATATACACACACACACACATAATGTATCTTACACACAGTATAAACAATGAGATAAATTTTACATATACATGCATACATGGAAAACTTCATTATTCAGGAATGTTAAGTTCAATACTTTATCACTTGAATATGTGTTTGCACAGTATACACATTTCTTAAGAATAACACATGATTTTATAACAAAATATGCAATTACATGTAAAGATTTAAATCATTATTTGTGTCTCTACTTGCACACGTGATGTTTCTGTTCTCGTTAGAAACCAGAATGCACTACTTGTATGTAGTTATAATACATTGAATAATGTGAGACTTCAGGCATTTGCCATGGTGTTGTTGAGGCCTTAGCTCTTCTGAAATGATAGGCAGTGTAGGTTGGTATTTGAAACCAGCTCTCAATCTATGCTGTCTCCAACTACCAACCTATGCTGCGTAACATCCCAGAAGAGCGATGGCCACACAGAAAGAAACTGAATGGATGGTGGATATGATAGTGTTCAAGGCACACACACACTCTTTCTCTCCCTCCCTACTGTCTTGAAGTGTTGCCTTGTATATCTCTCTCGCTATACCTGTAACCCCTGCTGCCCCTTAATTTTGCCTTGTGCAGCAAGTGGAGGTTAAAGGTTAGTGTGATAAACACGATTATGGTAGGTACATGCTTTGAATATCATACATAGAGTAACACCATGAAAGAAGAAAACAACACTTATTCACTGAGAAAAGGCCATAAAGATTGCAGTTTAGTTTGGCTAACAGGACAATGAACTACACAACAGGACACACAGAAAATTATCTGATGCAGATGAGGTTTTGTATTTGCATAATAATGACATATGGACACCAGTGGGTAACTACTAGCAAGACATAAAAAAAAATTACCAAAAATAAAGGAACATCACAAGACAGTTAAGTGTGTGAGACATGAAAGTAAAAGCAATGTTTTCAATGAAAATTCAACAACAGAATATTACACACCTTAAGAGCACTTACATATCACTCACACCATCATAAAGTTTGATAAAATGCTGTACTATAATTACAGATCTTTATTTGAACTATACTATACTGAGATTGGAGGCAATAGGCATATCCAAAGGTTGGCAGGTACCACCAAAGTAAATGCCATTACATCCCAGAACACAGTAAAATTCAGCCACTGTCATGAAAACAATTCCTCCAAAACAATCTGCCACAATAATAAATACATAACAATCTGTATGATCCCTGCATTAGCCGATATCATCGTTAATCTTCAACACATAGCCTTTTAAATGCTAGGTTCTTCTGTCAGTCAAAGCACCTTTGAATTTAAATCCCCACTGCAGGTTCATGTTTTCTCTTTCACATGAAAAGGGTGTACATTTAATGGGACACTACTGTTCATCATCTGTTACACAATAATGTATGTTAACAATGTAAGTATGTACAATGACTGATTTTGTACAGATGCAAACATCAACTCAAGCACCTGAATTTTGAGAATCATGGTGGCATAGAGGTAGTTAATTTGTAGTTTCTGATGCTAGTACCACAGACTCAACAAAACTAACACAACGGCCAACCATTGGGACCTTCACACAAGATTGTTCTGTCCCACTCATGTGCCAGCCATAAATCACTTAAACTTTTTGCTCTGCAAATAGCTGACCCTGTGCCAAAGTACCACATTTCACAGGAATATTGCAACTATTTTACAGGCAATTACAACTGAAATCCAGTTATGTATGAATTTCCAATTCAGTAACACAAAAGAAAGTGTGACAGACAGATATCCCATCAATGAATGTGGAGATGAAAATACTAGATAGTAACATAAACAGGTAAATTTTACTTTCTCAAACTGAAAGATCAATTCGATGATTGACTGACACACCTGATTACTATGAATGAAGATGCTCCATTTGTATGTGTTCAATAAATAAAGCAAAAAATACGGTTGAAAAAAATGTGTTTTTATTAAGAATGGCATACAATGTTTACAATGCTAAGAAACACACTTAAATTGAGTTTCTAAAATTCTGAGTAGCATTGTACAAACTCTCTCCATTACACCAATAACATAAAATCTGCATGAGACAAAGATCTTACACTATGACACTAATATCTAACATAGCAGGGACAGAGACTCATAAAGAAACTGAATTAAAAAATTAATACCAGAATTAAATTGTCACCATAAACATGACATATAGTTATATGAACTGTATATGTACCGTATTGCCAGTTGTCCTGAGTTTCACAGCTATAAACAATACAGCACATTCTAGTTACCAACAACTTAGCCCTTATGAACAAACTGCATTTAAACACTGCCACATGTTTTTTCATATGTAAAACTCTCTCATATTACATGCAGAGTATAACAACTTTATATGTAAGTCCTTTATATATACTACTCTAAAAGGTTAAAAAAGTATGTTTGTTAGCATGTCTACACATAAGATGCAAAACATGCAGTCAGTGATTCACAGATTTTTCTCTTCTCTGTACCTGAATATTCATGTAGAACCCCCATCATATAAAACTGTACTTGTTGGACAGCTGACATTATGATGTCTTAACGCAGGTATCAGTGCTCTAGATTACATAATTTTCAGTGGTGATACTTCTGGACTCATTAATCTCTTTAACGCATGCCAAAGCAATTTTGCAAATTTTATAGGAGTGAAAATTTTAGCCAAACTGCAAAAACTGACGTGTGTTCAAGGAAAACAAGTAAAATGACTAAACAAAAGCACATACATAATATATAAATAAAATTCTCTATGTGGAAGGATTTAATATGCACTGTCAGTTTCCTGAGAATGCCACAGGTAGCATATGCAAGTACTGAGTTAAAGTGAATCAAATGGTTAGGAACAGAGTAAGTGCATGGTGAAGTACCAAAAGTAGCAGCGGTTGTAAATTGAACAGAAGAAGACACATATGGAAAGCAGTGAGAGGAATGAAGGATGAAGTGAGGATGTTTAAAAAAAACCGTGGAAATGAAGGTGAAACAGAATGTGCCTGGGACAGATGATCCCAGTAAAAAGTGACAATTTCTGATAAAGAAAGAAAAACACAAAATCCAAGACTGCCAAGACTGTAACCTTGCAGGGAATCAAAGATATTGCTGGAAGAATAGTTACAACATAGACCAGTTCATAATTAATGCCAACTTTAGATGCTCATCACTGCATGCAAAGACCAACCATTTTGAGTGGCAGTCATACAAATTGCAGAAAAACTGATTTAAGTAAAAAATAAGAAACAGCAATATCAACACAACTGTTACTTTTGTAGAGTACATTAGAGATACAGTTTACAAGATGTAACAATAATAACTGAATTACATATAAGACTCTATGCACTTCAAACTACTAGTAATAACATAGTCTTGTAATTTACATTTTCACACCTTCTAAAAATCTACAGAGCATCAGCAATAAAAAAATAGTTTGGAACCACATTAAAAATGAGAACTAATGTTAAAAACTCTATGCATTCAAGATGTCTCTTCATTAAACTTATGTCAACAGTGCTACTTATGCATGAGCATGACACAAAATCAGAAAATGTAAGACTCCATAAAATACTAGCAATTTTATTTAAGAACAAAATTTAATGACAATAACTTGTATCTAAAAATTTTGTCATGGTCCTAATTTCTTTACAGCTGGGCCTCAAAGACAATTAAAATCATGTATATATCAGTGGCTTTTTTGATGTGTTTTTAAAAGGGTTTTAGACACAAAACCTTTACTGCACAGTTGACACTGGTAAGGTCTCTGTCCTGTATGATAACGTTTATGCACAACTAGAGTAGGTCGTTGTGTGAAGGACTTGCCACACTGGTCACAACTGTATGGTTTTTCCCCTGTGTGTGTGCGCTTGTGAATATGTAGATTTCCTCGCTTTCCAAAACTCTTACCACATGTATCACAAACAAATGGTTTCTCACCAGTATGGATACGTCTGTGACACTGCAAAGATGCGTTGCTTGTGAGCCCTTTCCCACAAATATCACAGAGGAATGCCTGACTGTCACCTGTGTGAGAGGTCACATGCAACAATAGTGACTTCTTGTATGAGAACACTTTGCCACAGGTTTCACATTCATAGCACTTCCCTGGACTACCTCGGCCAGCTTTATGTGAGTCGGCATGTTGCGTTCTTTGATGTGTCATTAAGTAATGCCTGTAGATGAAAACCTTTCCACACACATCACACTGGAAAGGACGCTCCCCTGTGTGTATATTCTTGTGACCCTGTAACTCAGTATTCGTGTAATATCCCTTACCACAGACATGACAATGAAATTTGAAGTCTCCAACATGCCTCTTTTGATGAATTTCCAAGTAAGCTTTATACATAGTTGCATAACCACATATATTGCATATGTGATTCTTGACACCTGTGTGTACTTTCTTGTGAGCAGACAGTTCAAACGAACGCTTGTATGTCTTGCTACAGATGCTGCATGAGTATGGACGGTCTTTTGTGTGTGTCTTCATGTGCCGCTTCAACAGTTTTGTTGTTGTGCATATCTTGCTGCAAATCTCACACTTGATACTTCTTGCAGCTGTATGTGTCTTCATGTGGAAAATAAGATTGGTTTCTGCAGTGAAACTCTTTCCACACAGGGTGCACAAATGAGGTTTAATACCTGTGTGGATTTTCTTCTGCTCAGCCATCTGTCTTCTGTCACAGGTTTCACCACAAACTGTGCTCTTTTCTGCATCAGTCGCAGACCTCACACACTTGTTTTGTTGACACAAAGCATTAGAAACACTCTTAGTTCTGCTGTTTGTAGTTACATCATGTCTGCTTCCCTTTGGGGACCTAGAAAAGAACATAAGATATCTGCTGAATGCTACCTTATTGGTCTAACTGCTTCCAATCCCAGCAGTCTATAACAGATATAAACACAAACAAATACATGACCTCTTTCAAAACATTTTGAAACATGTTTATCACCATTAATTATCTGAAATCAAATGATAAGCTGAAAACTAATATTCTTTCAAGTGCTGTGCAAAAATAGATGTTAAAGGTCTTACTTACGTTCCAAAATAAAAGTACTACAACTAAACAAAAGGTTCCAGACATTAGACATTAATATTGACATGTTAGGTCTATGATGCAAAGATAGATATAAATACATAGTAGCTTCTGATTACTTTTACAATGACAACTGTCATAAGAGGATCACTTGTTATATTATATCATGTGAAGTTAGTAAATGCTTGCTTTGTTGAAATGAGTTATAAGAGTCATTATTATGGGGAAAGCAATGTAACAATTATCTCAAGGGTTAAGCAAAACTGAAGTTCTTACTGAGCATCTCATGTGGCAGGCATACTTAACATCACACAAAAGGATATTCAACTACTGGATCAAATTTTGGAATAAATAAAGGTACAGGAGACAATGTTTTCTACAAGACACAATTTTAATTACATGTCATAGTAATGTCTTCATTCACTTATAAACAAGAATATGTATGTTCAGCCAGTGTACACTTCTGCACGCTAAACTTGTACCAATGTATTATGTCTTTAAGATGATACAGTACTAGAAGCATAATTCACACTTTACTGAAAAAAGCAGTAGTTCATGGATATTACAGCTGCTAGCAGCTGCATACTGTATGACTAGTGGTACAGCTGTAGCAAGTCATTTTGCAAGACAATAGGAGACTGACTTTTGAACACAAAGCAAGTCTTACTGTGTTTTGTGGAAATGGTGAGAGATGCTGTAACACAGAGACATTTTTGTGAATACTTTGGCATCAGTTAGGATCCTGCTCAACAAATAATGCGCAGCCTCATGTAACAATATAATTAAGCACCTCACACTTCAAGCATATACACCCAAAGAACACAAAAAACTGTCATAAACACAATGCAGTGATATCTCTTTGCTGTGACATCTATATTGCCCCTGGGGCCAGTCCAACTTATTAAGTAGGTAATGGGGGTTCTTTCCGTGGGGTAGGGGACAAAGCATTACAGCTCACCTATATCTACAGCAATGGTTAAAATGTGTGGAGCTGTGCCTCCACTCCCCATACAGATTAATAATATGGTGCTTAATCAATCACGTGACAACTCTGTGTTTTACCTCAACAATTGAATTCCTTTATATCTCTACTTCAACTACAAACTCTCCATTATTAAATGAAAAATGTAAAAACGTATAACACAGTACACATGTATTAATGTACAATGTGTTTGCTTAACTTGCATGCCAAGATAAGCAAAAGGGGACAAAGTGAACATCACTACAACAGTGCTGACATTTTGTCATCACATAGTGTTCCTAACTTTGTACTCTGTCCTGTCCAGCAGGTTGTATCCATTTATTTATTCTGCTTACTGTAGCTGGGAAATACACAAGCTTATAAATATGCAGAAAGATGTAATACATGGTCCACTTCTTGTCTATGGCAGTATTCCTCTTCATGGACCTTAGAAACGATGCGCACATCCGACAGCATTTTACATTCTTCAGATTCCTTATGAAGGTAAGCTGAGTAATGGAATATTTTACTTATGGGAATAAAGACCACTATAAACACAGTTCATGGTTTGAAGAAACTAATTCAGAAAATAAATATATGCTTCAACAAAAAGTGGAGGTAATTTCATTCTATGTCCACTCTTAGACTGAATCACTTCCAGAAAACACTCTATTAGCCTACCTGACATGACAATACACATATTTGTGACAAAAACAAACATGACTGTTCAAGATATGTACATTGAAGGTCAAATTAAACAAAATCACTAACCCTCTGATGTTAATGCATATTACCTAGTACTTTAAAATTCATCCACAGCAAACATAGTCACTGCACTTTTCACCAAAAGACAAATTTAATTTCTTTGAATATACATGAATTTTCTTTGACTGTAAGCGTGACACAAATTAAATTAGAGACCAACAATGTTATACAGTTCAAATCACTTCCACTGCTGCAGCAATACTGCACTACTTCACAAGGGACAGGAACTGACACCATTCAGTTTGTATACACCTACATGAAGCACAAGTTTCATTAACTTGGATGTGTAATACAATGGAAATGAATTTAAACCATTGGTATCATGCAAAATTTCCCTTCTATACATACAATTATTGTGAAATGAGGCAATAACTCCACTATATACACTGTGTCTTGTTGTGTGTATTTAGAACAGTTTTAGTCACAAAACCCTTATTGCATAGTTTACAGTGATAAGGTTTTAACCCTGTGTGGTAACGCTTATGCACAATAAGACTTGACCGCTGTGTGAAAGACTTGTCACATTGGTCACAGGTATAGGGTTTTTCTCCTGTATGTGTACGCAAGTGAACTTTAAGGCTATGTTTCACTGTGAACTCTTTACCACAGACATCGCATATAAATGGCTTTAAACCTGTGTGGATCCGTTTGTGTGCCTCGAGTAAGTGATTGCTCTTCACAGCTTTGCCGCAAATGTCACACAGGAATGTTGGATTCCCCTCAGAATGAGACCTAGCGTGTTCTCGAAGTGACTTCTGAAGTTTGTATACTTTGCCACAAACTCCACAGTTGTAACTCTTCGATGTACCAGTGTCACAACCTTCCTGATGTTCAGGATGTACATCGCGCTGGTGCCTCGCCAAATCATACTTCACAACATATGTTTTTTCACACAAATCACACTGAAATGGTCGTTCCCCTGTGTGGAACTTCCTGTGTGTCTGGAGCTGAACCAATGCAAGGAATTTCTTACCACAAATGTCACACTGAAATCTGAAATCCCCAATATGTCTCTTATGATGAATATTCAAGTATGCTTCACGTGTAGTTGCATAACCACATAGGTCACATACATAACTCCTGACTGTTGTGTGTACTTTCATGTGGGAAGGCACCTCATAAGAACGCTTGAATGTCTTTTTGCATATCTGACACATGTATGGACGGACACTGGTGTGTGTCATCATATGACTCTTTAATGATTTATTTGTCATGTGCATCTTACCGCACACCTCGCATTTGAAAGATTTTTCAGTTGTCCATGTCTTCACACTGGTATGAATTTCCTTGTGTAATGATAAATGAAATAAACATGTGTATGTCGCCTTACAGATGTTACATGTGTAGGGGTGATCAGTGGGTGCAGTGTGCATCTTCATATGAATATTCAGCTGTTCTACTGTCAGGAATATCTCACTGCATATCTCACATTTCAAACTGTTCATGGTATTGTGCATTCTCATGTGGAAATTAAGACTGTTTTCTTCACTGCATAAGAGAGGATCAAATTCTGTGCTATTATTCTTCTGGACAGCCATCTGACTTCTGCTGTCATAAACACCTTCAAACTTCTTTACACTCTTCAGTGCAATGTCAAATTCACCCTGCTGATTGCAAGCAGCATCTGAAACGGTTTCAACCTTGTAGCTTGCTGACATGCTTTCTGAAGACCTAGAAAAAAAGGGGGAAAAAATACATTCTGAATAGGACCTTAGTAATGTTCCACAAAGCACAAAATACCACATTTATCTGAAGAACACAAATGCAATCTAAAAAATTTGGAATAGATTTTACAGACAATGCATTGGTTTACTTATTGAAAATGATTATGTCAAATGGCAACAAGAATCAAGCAAGAAATTAATAAATTGTATTGGAATGCACAAGGCACAAGGCCAGATACTACAGCCAAAAAATAAAACCACTCAGCACCTTTGCTTGATCCTTGAGGACTGGAAAAATATGCCATCCCAAACACTGGTAACTATCAACCTATGCCATGTAACATCCAAGACCAGCAAAGACCTCACACCATACCAGTAGCCTGAATTCTCAAACAAAACTACTCAAATCATTAAAATTTGATGACTGAAGAAGTCGGAGATTGGTCTATTTCAAACATGGATTTTGGATAAGCAGAGTAAGTACATGTTACTTAAGCAACACCAGATAATATGTACATTAAAACAAGAGACTGCAGTATGGACAATTTCAATTCACATGCACAAAAGCATGTGCACACTAACATGAACACCAAGCTGAAATGCAAATCTGACTTCATATCTCTAGTAGCAACAATGGTCCATGGGTAGCACTAACAATTTTTATTTGTAACGTACCCTGTTTAAATTTCAGCAAATAGATTGGCCACTTTCAGTGAGATCTTATATCATGTGATGTACCTCAGTCCCTCCAGGCATGTTCTGGGATTATGCGACAACCATTTCCTTCCAAATCCTTTACAGCGTGCAATTTCCTGTGCCTCAGCAGTCAGTAGTATGACCACCAGTGTGTGGCAACATATGCTGTTACAGCCATACACAATAATATATTTTGTGCCTCAGCAGTTAGCACTATGACCTTCCGAGTATGGCAACATGTGTGTGTGGTTACTCATGGCCATATGCTACAGCATATTTGTGCCTCAGCAGTCAGCAGAATGGACGTCAGAGTGTGGAATCTTGTGTGGTCATACACTACAGCAAATTTTATGCCTCAGCAATCAGCAGTATGAGTGTCAGTATTTGGCAACATATTCACTGCTTCTTATGGCCATACACTACAGCACTTTGTAACAGCAGTGACTTTTCAGGGACAGGGTCAGTCCCCACCTACAGGAGAAAAAAAAAAACCCCTATTCAGATGGGCCAAACAGGTGAAGCTACTCCAAACCTCCAGGACCATCAAGTGAGCTGGACACCAATGCTAGCTTTCTGCGTTTCGTCTTTTCAGTGAGGAAAAATGATAATTTATTATTCATGTCCAATGACAACAGTTCTTTTTTACCATGCTCTACTTAGGACTTATGAGTTCAACAATTGAACACTGTTTTATGGCACCTAAGTATGTTTTGCATCCAAATCTTGTAGCAGGAATATGCACTGTCTGTGGTGTAGGTCTCTTGCTCTTAGGCAATGCCCAAGTTCCACAACTTGTGCCTGTCATAGAGTTCATACTTTGAAACAGTCTTGTCATGTCTACATCCCAGTGAATAATACCATGAAAAGATTACATTTCCTAATTAGAACATATTTTGCAGCTTTCCAAATGCTGAGGTTACTACTAGTCAAATTCAGTGACTCATCTGGCCACACTACTTAACTTGTTGCATCCTAGCTTATGTTGATCGAGAGTTTATGACAGCCTTTCATACTGCATTTTATCAGCTGTTATGGCTTCCACAGCTTCCATAAGAAGTAACTTGGTAATAATAATCAACTTGTTCCTGACATCTCACATAAATATGAGTATCCCAACTGTATGACTTGCATCAATACTATTATCCAGTGTTGTTGCTTACTGAACAACAATTAGGTTATATACACCTTATTATTTCCCATTACTATATCTCACACAGACCCACCATCAGTAACATAAACACAAGCAAAAATATATATATATAAACACACACACATAGTTTGTGTGTGTGTGTGTGAGAGTGAGTGAGCGAGCGAGAATGTAAGTACACTGGAGAGCACTACATGTGCAGCTCTCTACAAAGCCATGAATTTAAAAATCAGGACGTCTGCGTGTTCAAAGTCTGTAAACTGCCCGCTTGTTCATAAAACAATGTACACAGTGCAAACACATATATGACATTGTTTTCATCTTAACATTTAATTATGCTTTCCAGATTTCTAATTCAAGTAGGAACTGGGTCAGTTGGCATCAACAGACAAATCATATTTGAACAAAGCCTCTTGACTAGCTCTACCCACCTACCAAACAGAGTCAGAAACCAATCAATTTGGCCATAATGAAATACAAAATTTCCTTAGTGCTATATGCTAGACACTGACAGTTAGAGAAAGGATATATTAGGGTGGTTCTAGTAGACCCAGGGAGGGAAGTGTGTACTGCAGTTTTGTTCAAAGCTGAAGTACCCAGCACACAGTGCAGTATTTTTGTAACAAGTGATCTATATGAGGTACATCTGCTTGTGTAGTGAAATCAAAAGGCAATAAACCAAATAATCAGCATCTATGAGTACCTAATTGTACCTCAAGGCAATTTACATCAGCCACCAGTTAAAAGACTCTGTACCACCAAGACATCCCATAAACGTTTGCTGCTAAACAACAAAGAACAGACGAGAACAGCAGCAGCCTGGTACACTCACTTTTGCTACCATTCTGAATGAGGGAGGTGAGTGGGCAGACTTTCAAAACGATCACTATGTGCACCCAACAGAAACCAGCTACAAACAGTAGAAAAGACAGACAAAGAAGTGCATTAATACTCAACACAGGTCACTCAAACAGAGCATATTGCTGCCCAAAATGTTAATATGAAATGGCATGCCTGTCATTGAGACTATCATGTGACATGTATTTTCCAGAGAACTGTAATGAAGAATGTAGTCTGCTTGTTTCCCACAAACAAGAATTCTTCTTCATTGGCTACAACTGGTTACATGTTTTGGCACAACTTGTTTTCCAACATGAGACCATTACACAAAATTGAGATGGAAGTATCTCTTATTATTATACATATGGATGACTTCGTTGCCTTTCAAGGGGATGCGCGAAACTAAATGTGATGTATGACACACAGTGAGGGTATACTATCCTTTGTTTACAATTGCAAAATTCAATACAGCAGTAAGCCCAAGAGAAAAAGATCTAGTTAGTTTTACTATATTACCATTGCATACTATTATAATCTCCTACCATCATCAGGGAGAAAACAGATACAACTGGTTATAAAATATTAGCATATACTCTCATTAAGAAATGCAGTTCCAGCATATACAAAGATACCAGCATGCTAAACACAGAGTAAAGTACTAGTTAAAACTTGGAGAATTAAACTTGATAAAAGTGTGTTCAGTATTTACATATAAACCTGCAATACCATATAAAAGTTCTGCATTCAAACATCTACTGCAATGTCTTGAATTAGACTAGACTGTTTGAATGCCATCCCCTTAAGTTTCAATTATGATGTATGTTTTAAGTGAATACACTGTACTCTGCAGCATATTCCCTTTGACAAGTTAAGTCTTCTAGAAGGTATTTCATAAATCTTGTTCAGGATGCCTGGTACAGGTCACCATCTTCTCAGTCTGCAATAAAATAAAATTTACTTTGTGATCTGTAACGCACAGATATTCACAAACAATAAGCTACTGTACCACTAATTTGGACAACAGTCTTAAAAGACCCATACATTATAAAAACATATGGAAAAACTCAGTGATATTATGCTGTTTGTGTAGGCTTTCTCATTAAGAGATATAGTTCTAGGTTAATAAGGGGTCAGCATTGTGTTTAGCTGTGCTTCTCAATAAGTTTCTTACAACTAAAATTGCATTAGTTCTAGACTGTATCTCTGCACATGCTATTCAGTTGTGTATTCTTTCTTACATTATATAAAGTCTGAAACTCACCTAAAACGTTTAGTCCACAGATGTCGTTACCAGTATGAGAGCAGTGCTGTTATTACGATGTTCTCCCTATATGTGTGAATGACATGCATGTCCTCTACTGGGAATGTCTAGTTATGTTTTGTAATTCTTGGATTGCCCTACTTGTCTGGGGCAATTCCTTGTTTTGTGCATTTCCAATCTCTTCTTGCAGGAACACTGCTTACCAAGTACTTCACACTGGGAGACAAGCTAACACGTGCGAGCTGCTCAGTGCCTCTCCAACCCAACACCCATATCACATATTGTCACCAGCATCAAAATTGTATTGTTGGGCATGCCTCTTACAATGTCTGACCACAAAAGCACAACCACAAACCTGACAAAGTCATTCTTACCTTTTTAGACTCTGGATCCTGACCTTTGTAAGTTCTTATAGTGAGAATAAATCTCACTCTTCACTTATCTGCTCAAGATGCCTGAGTTGCTTCTGACCAAGAACTGGACAATGGTGAGCCAGAAACATGAAGCAAGTCATGGCAGACTCGAGGAAGTGCTACTGTCAAACCTCAGCTAACAGTCACACCAGAACAAACATTAAATCTGATGCAGAGTAAGTACAATGTCCTACCCAATTCTAAAAAATGACAATGTAACCATTTCCTACCCACACAGGGAATATGCCACTAACAAAATTTTGGGTAAGTGACATAAAGAACAATAACATATTTGATTTCTTTAATCTGTTGGTAAACAACAAGACGGGCAGCTGAATGAACTACATACATGTAATTAATCAAACATTCATAAACCAGTCAGTCTCGTGGAATGCCCGAGTTCCAAACATTTCGTTTGTACACAGTTGAGAAAGACGGCATTACACAATGAAAACACAGAGCATAATTTATTTACTGTTTTATTAATACTTCAAACTAAATTTTACATTCAAATATTACAACTCCATAATTGATGAAAAATAATACGGAGTGAACACAAATGACCTGACAAGTTTCAGAAAATTATTTGACAAAAACAACTTCACACAGTAGTGAAACTTTCACCAACAGAAGGGAACTTCAAAATGTGTTATGTAGCATGTAGTATTACAAGCATAAAAGTCAAAATTGTAGTAACAGGATAACTCAAACTGATAAAGAATTTTGTATGACTCAGCACTGTTCCACAGAGTCTATAACCTCTGTCCCACAGGGTTTGGAAGCAGCAACACAGAATTTTCACTGTGAAGACTAAATTGATGACTGGTGTGCCTGATTTCAAAAGACTAGTTCTATCTGCACAAGAAAAGTGAAGGCCATTTGGGTAACAGTTCATAGTGTTTGGCTGTCCTTTCTGCAGTCCTCAGAAAGAAAGAAATTTTGATAGCCCTAAACCGCAGGCAACAGCACTGAAGATTCTACAAAAACATCTTCCTGTCATAAGAAATGACAAGATGCTGTGCTATAAATCTCCCACGACACGGTGGACTGTCTTGGTGAGCACAAAACACATCCATTCAAGTTTTGTTCCAGTGCTGAGACAACATTTCCTGTCAGCAGCTTGGTGAAAAAGCATAATGTGTGAATAGGGGGAACTGAAAATTTTCAGAGTATGTCCAAATAGATTATATGAACATGTTTCGTGGCATGACCTCTAAACAGTACACTCCTCTTTTGCACTGCTGAAAACCAGCTAATGGAATTATCACTCTTCACTTGTTGTAGACATGCCTGACACCACACAAGAGAAACCAGGATCACTTTTTCAACATGGTGGTGTACCATTCCATATATGCAATAAAGTCACATTATTCCTGAATGTACAACTCCCTGAACTTTAGGCTGGCTGAAGGGGAAACCATGTCCTGACAGCTGCATTTTCCATATGCAACCCCAGTCATTTATATATTTGACACCATATCAAAGATGACAACAATGTCATGTCAAAGCCAGCCAGTGGATACGTTAACATAGAATATGTGTACATGTCAGAAACATTTGCCATGAAGTAATATAAAGTGTTCGGCAAGATGGTGAGAAGAGCTTTCATTGGCATGGAAGCATAAAAGCAGCAAACGATGAACTCCACTAGTGTTATGAAAAGATTTTTGAAGTTCTCTGCTGTATGACCCAAGTTCATTTCTCAACGAAAGACAGTTTTTATAAAATAATATTTTTAAACTCACACCATCTGTGTGCAACTTTCCATATTACAAAAAAAACTAACATAGAAAATTGAATATCTGGAATAACTACCTGACACAATATGTGTATTTAAAATATACAAACATAACAAACTCCAGTACCACCAACATATACAAAACAAAACTTCTAGGTGAGTAAAAATTTCACCCATTCAGTGTTGATCTGAAGACTCCATTACAAGACACCTTTACTGAGCACTGACATCTGATTAAACAACTGACATGAGCGGCTTCGGTGGTCTAGGGGTAGCGTGCTACCTTTAAGTACACAAGTTCGCGGGTTCAAACCCGGCCGAAGCCATCAGGACTTTTCAGGGCGAAAAAATCCTCAGCACGCCTTCCTTCGGAAGGGAAGTAAAGTCGTGGGTCCCATGTTGCAGATTTGCGGCATGCAAAAGATCCCTGAATTGACGTGAAAGTCGAAATCTCAGGCAAAATTAAGTTTCACCTTTCGCTACTAGGATCTCTCGCGTCGTTGTGGACGTGGGGGTACCTGGCGGCGAACGTGGGAATGTCCAAACAGAGTGGTGGGGATAGGGTGAGTACAATAAGCCTATAGGCTGCAGTACATCTGTGGCATTAGCCACAGGCCCTACTGAAGAAGAAACAACTGACATTATCATCTTATAATTTTCTGCATACAAGCTTAAAAGTCTCACAACACTTGTTTTTGCATATGCCATCGTGACTTTAATGATAATTTTTTCAGTGGGCATTTAACAAACCATACTGAATTCCATGGACTACAGTGCATGCAGAACACAGAAGGTTTGCGTATGTTGATTAAGCCAAACTCATGTCAAAATATAATATTCCAAATGCTGTCACATGCATATGATGCATTACAGAATTCTGTAACAATTCAGGAAACTCAGGTAAACTGTACACACGTTGTTCACCAGTACAAAATCAGAACTGGAGAAAATAACTAACAGCCTGCTCAAATGAAAACAATGAGTATTTTACTTATGTTGAAAGCAAGATTTCAAGGGAAATGATAACGTAATCTATGTAGGTACGTTCTCTATGGTTTGGACAGAGCAAGTCATGGAGTTAAAAAGATTCTTCATCTCTCTTACACCTTATAGTTGAGGTTTACCAGTTTTCAACCACTTATAGCCAGGTCTACTGTGGTTAAGAACAGACAGATAACTTGTTAGGGGAAGAAGTGGTCACAGCTTTGAAACGAATTTCAGAGCCAAGTGAAAGAGAGAAAAAGAACAAGAATGTTGACACAATTCAGCAGCTGAAACTGAAGAGTCAAGAAAAGGAAATTGCCATGCAACTTCAGAATCATTCAAATACTGAGAACCTAACATGCAAGGTACTACATAAAGATTTATCAGTATTTCCACCTTGATATGTTAATAAAAGTACATACAAAGAAACAAGTTGGATGTATTTCATTTCATTTAACTTTATTAACCCATCCGTAAATGCAAATGCCAAATGATTTAAGATTTACTAACTTCAGTATATTAAAATGTGTGAACTTAAGATGATCTAGTCGGTACCACATTAAAATCCTGAGCAGCCTGTTTCCTTGGTACAATTATAACTGTAAATATCTGTGAAAGTACAAAAACTCTCTATGTTTGAGAGGAAAATATTAAGGAAAATATTTGGGCCAACTAAGGAAGCCAACGGTATTTGGAGAATTAAAACAAATAAGGAGTTTGATGAATTAATTAAACACCCGAACATACTATATTATGTTAAAGCCCAACGAATGAGTTGGTTTGGACACACACAAATAGAATACCTGAAAGCAGCATAGTGAAAAGAATACAAAAGTGGAAACCAATCACAGGAAGACCAGCTGGAAGGCCCAAGTCTAGATGGGAAGATGATGTCAGGAATGATCTGAAGAAAATGAAGCTTGTGAAGTGGGCAGAACAAGTACAGGACCGCTCTAAATGGAAGGCTATTGTCGGGAAGGCCAAGACTCTTTCAGAGTTGTAGCGCCATAGAAGAAGAAGAAGAAGAAGAATATCTGAAGAAAGACAACATTAAATTTCAGTAACCAGAATCTAAAATTTTACACCTTGGGCAACATGTCATCCTGAAAAACCCTTACCAGGACATACAAATATTGCCTGTCCCATAAAATAAAAAAAATCTGGCCACACCGCATAACTACCCTACACAGCAAAGACAGAATTGTAAGATCAAAGAACTGTGTCAATTCAGCACAGTTTGATGGTAAGAACAGCACTGGTAATTTCTGATTGACAGTCGCACGAACTGTCATGTAACAAGTATAATAACATCATAACACCACATGTTCAATAACAAAGAACAATGATAAATCATATATTATTTTCTTGGATTCTTTAATCTGACTTCCCACAGCTCAGATAATATACCAGAAAGTATGCTGATTAATAAACAATACACTGGAAAGACTGTGAAAGAGCTAACGGCCTAATTGTTGATACTACTCCATGGTGCAGTGATGCACAATATCTGTCTCTCTTCTACATCCTGCATGGATGAACGTTGCGTAAAGGTTCTGTATTATAACAAACCATTCTCCCCTGTTTAAATCTTTTGGACACAAACTCTGAACTGTGCATTTAAATCTACTACATACCTAATGTCTGATCAAGGAGGCATCACTTCTGCTTATGTAATCAGGAAGCCTTTGGTTTAAATCCTGGGCCCAAGACCAACTGTTCTGAATATTCTAGTCTTCCGTGGTTGCTCCAGACACACGGCAGGATAACACCACACATTAGGAAATTACAACTTCCCTTCACAATCCTTCCAATTAATTATTCCAATAATTATCCTACCAATCAACATTGTATAACATAAATAAATGAAAGCAATCAGATATAAAACATAAATAAAGAACAGCACCCATGTATTCTGATACAGTATGAAGGATAGTCCTACCAGACACAAAGATGCCTGAAAATAAACTGCTTTCACCAAACAAAATATACAGAAAAGTTGTCAGATGCATTCCCCATTTCACACTACATAATACAATTTCTCCCAGCAACACATTATACTGAATATTCAGCCCAGCAACCCATCATACCAAGTTTTCAGACTTCTTAACTTTACACGTCTTTTTGTGAACTGTGAGAAGAGCCTGGCAAATGAACTCACGCTCACACCATTCACACTGGTATGGTCTCTGACCTGTGTGTAGCCGTCTGTGTATTGTTAGGGTGGCATGCTGAGTGAACGCTTTGCCACATATCTCACATTTAAACGGACGCTCCCCAGTGTGAACACGACGATGCTGTTTAAGGTTGCAACTCTTAATAAAAGCCTTGCCACAGACGTCACATACATTAGTTTTCTCACCAGTATGAATTCTGCAGTGGAACTTGAGATGTTCTTTGGAACTCAAAGACTTGCCACAGACATCACAGATATAA
>Ga0123354_10005771_pt1 | contig 18135 bp, 16 predicted proteins | sample TergutLab28metaG_2_FD_97872 | JGI IMG/M metagenome (GOLD analysis project Ga0123354, IMG submission 97872) | Labiotermes labralis P4 segment gut microbial communities from Petit-Saut dam, French Guiana - Lab288 P4 | ecosystem: Host-associated > Arthropoda: Insects > Digestive system > Gut ...
CAATACAAGCCTGGGCGATCAGGCATATTTCCCCGAGACACCCACCTGGAAAGAGGATGTGGCGGCTTTCCAGAAAACCACTCTTGCTGCATTACCCAAGACAGGGGCTCTGCCGCAGTTCGCGTATGACAAGTCAGTCGCCTGGGACAAATACAAAAACCCTGCCGCGACCGACGCAAAAGTCCCCTATCCGGTCAACGGCACCACCGCTTTCGTAAGGTTTATCGCCTCGAACCTGATGGCGGGCAACAATTATCTCGATATCACCGATTATGTGAATCAGCCGGGCGCATCGACCCCGGATGACGCGCTTCAGGAAGCCATTTGCCAAAACCCGTATATCCTTTACGACAACGCGAGCATTGCTACGATGACACAGAATAATAAGGTCTTTGCGCTGGTGAGTTATCCATACACTTTAAAAGACTGGAGCACGCTGCAGCAGCAGCTTTGGGATAAGGTACAGGCAGTGGACAAACAGATCATCACCGGGGATATGAGCGATGAAGTGAAAGCGCACGCCATTGACAACTGGCTTGCCGGCAACGCAAGCTACGATGAAAGCGCGTATGAGACAAGCACAAACCTTCAGGCCAACAACGGATTCAACCTCGCGTCCGCCTCCGGTTATTATGACAAGTTTCCGAATGCCCAAAACGCCACAGGCGTCCTTCTGAAAGGTACGGGAGTTTGCGCTTCCTATGCGTCGGCGTTCAAGGCGCTGGCCGATCAGGCCGGGCTGCCCGCGATGTATGTGACTGGTACGGTTTTATCGAGCGGTGACGGCCACGCCTGGAACAAGGTACAGCTGAACGGGAGCTGGCTTATCGTGGACAGCACCTGGAATGATGCCGGGTCATCCTCGAACGGAAAATTCTTCGGATTAAAGGACGGAGACAAGACGGCCGACCGTGTCCAGGATAACGATTTTGTGGTGGATATCTATATCGGTACCTACGCAAGTTGAGCGCAACGTTGATAGCTTTCATAACGATGATAAACAGCTTATTCGGCAGGTATGGCGGCGCGAAGAAGGGCCTGTTTTTCATTCGGAAGCCTGCCGTCCATTACCGCGTCCAATAATCTTTGCAGAATAAACCCGATTTCAGCCCCTTCCGGTATGCCGGCGGCAAGAAGATCGTCACCGTTAAGAGACAGATCCTTTAAAGAGAAACATACTTCTTTTTCGAGGATATCGTTTAATTGCATTTCTCTGTCCCACAATTCGGATAGTTTTTCGGTTGCGTTTTCGGCTGAGTGGGATTTCGCATCGGCCAGCTTGATTTCAAACAACTGACGCAATCGCGGCTCTCCGAGCCGGTTCAACCATTTGATCAAATTCTTTTCTGTCAGTCCGACATCATGCCAGCGAACCAATTCGCAAACAGCATCGATGGTTTCATTATCAAATCGCAATTCACGCAGCCGGCGGTTTGCGATTTCAGCGCTTTTATCTTCATGCCCATAAAAATGCCCCATTTCGTCATCGTCCTGCGTAAAGCAGGCCGGCTTTCCGAGGTCGTGAAAAAGCATAGTGAGACGGAGAATCGGATCTGTGGGAGCCGCCGCGACAGTTAACACGGTGTGTGTCCATGCATCGAAAAGATGATAAGGGCTTCTTTGATCAAACCCAATTATGTCCGATATTTCCGGAATGAATACCGAAAAAATATCGGAATACTCAATCAAAATTTTTGATACATTGTCTCCACAAAGCAGTTTCGTCATTTCCGTCGCGATTCGTTCAACTGAAATATTTTGGAGAAGCTTTTTGTTATGATGAATGCTGCTTGCGAGGCTTGAATCGATTTCAAAAGAAAGCGTAGACGCAAAACGCAACGCACGCAGAATACGCAGCCCATCCTCATTCAGGCGGGTGTTCGCATCTCCCACAGCGTGGACGGTTTTGGTATTTAAATCAGTCACGCCACCGAAAGGATCAATCAGACCTTTGTCCGGATGATACGCAATTGCGTTTATCGTGAAATCGCGCCGCGCCAAATCTTCGCGTATGTTTCGGACAAAAATTACGTTCGCCGGTCTGCGACCGTCTTCATAATTGCCGTCAACGCGGAATGTTGTCACCTCAATCGGAAGCCCGTTTGATACGATCGTGACTGTTCCGTGCTTGATACCGGTTTCAATTATGTGGTTATCCGAAAAAACGGAAACCACTTCTTCCGGCAAGGCCGATGTCGCCACATCCCAGTCCTTTGGCGTTTTTCCGAGAAGCAGGTCGCGAACGCAACCGCCGACAAGATACGCATCGAATCCCGGGATGTTCAGCTTTGTTATGATTTCGGAAGCGCGAGGCTCAATGTTATTTGACGATATTCCAGAAGGCTTCATTCAGCTTGTCCCAACTCAGCTTGTTATCCGGCTCGGTACCTGGAATGGAGCGATCAAACGCAACAAGGCCGTCTTGTATCCAGTGATCCCACAGTGCGATCTTTGTCAACTCCTCGCTTTCCTCTGTGATTGCTTTGCGGGCAAGCAAATCTTCCATGGCAGGTTTCAACTCAGACTCCAGTACGCTTTCCGCCAAGTCTTTGAACAAGACGGGCGGTGGCGTTTCAAATTCCAGAATCCACTTGCAGGCAAGCAATGGCCTGATCACGTAGAAATATTTTTTCAATTTGACCAGATCATCCTTGAAATTTGCGAGATAATTTCTTTTGGCCATGCTGTAGTAATGATACAGTCCATGTTTCTTTCGGTAATACTCCGAAAACAGACCGCGAAGGTTTTCGAACTTTTCCGTGGTTTTATATATGATCGGGGAACCAAGCCATTCAAAAAGCGTCGGATTCGATTTATAAAACAGCCGGAACGTCTTGTCCAGATCCCATCCGTTGATATCCAGCACATCGCTCAGCTCATATTCGATCACATCATCAACATGGTCAAGCCGCAGATATTCTTTGAGCGGGCGAACATAAATAAATCGCACATCATAGTCGCTGTTGGACGAGGCAAAGCCCCACGCCCGGCTCCCGGATTCAACCGCATAGAGAACGCGGACATTCCGTTCGATTTCGAGACCGTCTAATTTTTGGTTAATCAAAGTAAGTATATCTGGCATATTCTTTTTCCTTAATAATAGTATAGCTGGAGTTATATAGCATTGCATTAAAGTATTTTTATCAAACTAATATAACACATTGTGTGTTAAACCATTGATTTTAACGCACGCGTGCGTTAAAATGCGTTTATTGAAGTAATCAAGGTGAACGATGCCCAATATTGGATTAACGGAAACATTAGAAATTGAATTCAAAAGCGATCAAGATCAATTACCCGACCATGAACTTATAGAATGCGTGGTCGCGTTTTCCAATGCAGAGGGTGGCGACATATATGTGGGTATTGAGGACGATGGAGAAATAACCGGTCTGCATATAAAACATAGCAATGTTGCGGGGTTGCCCGCGGTAATAGCAAACAACACAGTACCGCCAGTTTCTGTTAGAGTTGAGAAAGACCATATCGACGGAGCATCATATTTTATTATGCATGTCAATAAGATGAAAAGCCCTGTCGCAACAACATCGGGAAAAATACTCAGGCGCAGATTAAAGGCTGACGGAACACCTGAAAATATTCCCATGTATCCATATGAAATCGTGTCAAGGTTGTCGGATCTTTCGTTATTGGATTTTTCGGCTCAGCCTGTTCCGGACTCGGAATACTCGGATTTGGATCCGGTTGAGAGAGCGCGATTGCGGCGAATTATTCAAATATATTCCACAGAAAAAGAACTGCTCGATTTGTCAGATGAAGAACTCGATAAAGCCCTTCAACTGATTACAACGGTTGAAAAAAGAACCGTCCCCACTATGACCGGAATGCTATTGATTGGGAAAAAAGATCGTCTTTCTGCTATGATTCCGACAGCTGAAACGGCTATTCAAGTATTGAGCGGGACAGATGTGAAAGTAAACGAATCTTTTATCATGCCACTACTTGCTGGTTTTGAGAAAATAACAGAGTATATGAATGCATGGAACCGGGAAGAAGAATTCGAAGATGGCCTGTTCAGGATTTCCATTCCTGAAATTGATCGCAGAGCATTCCGGGAAGCGCTTGTCAATGCTTTCAGCCATCGAGATTATTCTATCCTAGGGCGCGTGAGAGTGGCAATAGAAGAAGAAGGGTTGACTATTAGTAATCCCGGGGGTTTTATTGAAGGTGTTACGATTAGTAATTTGATTTGGGCGGAACCACATGGCCGTAATCCTGTGCTGTCAGATGCTATGAAGCGAATTGGATTAGCGGAGAGAACGGGGCGCGGTATAGATCGTATTTTTGAAGGCTCACTTTTATACGGGAAACAGCTACCCGATTACAGCAAATCGACTGAAAAACGTGTGGAGTTATATATTCCCAAGAGTATCCCAGACAAGTCATTTATTCGAATGATAACAGAAGAACAGCGGCGCTTAGGACGATCATTGCCAATTCTAACATTACTGATACTCAATTCGTTGAAAAGAATGAGGAGAGCTACTGTGCAAGAAATTGTCTCTGATACGAATGCGAATGAAACTAAAGTGAGAGATGCAATGGAGCATCTATCGGAAGCCGGATTGGTGGAAGCCCTTGGCAGCGGAAAAGGTCGGTACTATATTTTGAGCGCAAAGGTTTATCGTGCTTCAAACGATAGCGTTGGATATGTGCGACAATCGGGGATCGATGCGTTGCGGTATAAGGAACTTGTGATGAAACTTGCAGTAGAACAGGGAGAGATATCGAGAGCTAATGTTATCGATCTGCTTCATGTGGCACCGTCACAAGCATTTCGTATATTAAAGCGACTGGCGGACGCAGAAGAATTAGAATTGATTTCGAAAGGAAGAGGTGCAAAATATATTCCAACAAACACACGCGTGCGTAAAATCGTGCGTTAAGAATATAAAACAATTGAAAAATCAATAGTTTTAACGCATGGAGAAAAAGAATTGCGTGCGTTAAAAGCAACCAAATAATAGCAATTAGAAAAGGAATTTGTTGGTAGTCGTTTGTCATTCAGAAATACTGGTCTGAACAGAATCAACTTGGGGAATATGATATAATTTTCGTCGGTTATAACATTGGATGGAGTCAAGAGTCAGTAGCGGTTGGCGAAAAAAGCTGTGTAGAAGTGCTGCAAAAAATGCGCGGCGGCGCGGCAGGAAACGGAAGGTGAATATGTTTACGAATATCGAAGACGCGAAGAAATTTTGTGCGGAAAACGGGATTCTGATGGTCGATTTTATGATGATTGATCTGGAGGGGCGCTGGAGGCACCTCACGATGCCGGTCGAGCGGTTTACGAAAAGCACGCTGGAAGACGGCGTCGGATTCGATGGCTCGAACTACGGATACGCGCCGGTGGAACACAGCGACATGGTGTTTGTGCCGGATTTGAGCACCGCTTATGTGGACGCCTTTGAGGAGATCCCCACGCTGGCGATGATCGGTGATGTGTATGTCATCGATATGCCCAAGAACCGCCGGTTCGACCAGTATCCGAGAAACGTCGCGCAGCGCGCCGAAAAATATATGAAAAAGCTTGGGATCGCGGACGAAATGCGCGTCGGGCCGGAATTTGAGTTCTTCGTGTTCGATCATGTGAGTTACAGCGTGGAACCGAACGAATCCCGGTACCGCGTCAATGTGGAGCAGGCGGCCTGGAATTCGGGCGTCGATGATGATGAAAACCTGGGATACAAAGCGCGGGTAAAGGGCGGTTATCATATCGCGCTGCCGGCGGACCGATTCAGCGCTTTCCGGTCGCGCGTGTCCCTGATGATGGAGAAGCAGGGGATCGCGGTGAAATATCATCATCATGAGGTTGCAGGGCCGGGCCAGTTGGAGATCGAAGTCGAGATGGGCTCTATGCTGGATATGGCCGACAAGACCATGATGACCAAATACCTGATCAAAAACGTGGCGTTTGCGGAGGGCAAGACGGTCACGTTTATGCCGAAACCGATTTACGCCGAGGCCGGAAGCGGCCTGCATATCCATATGCAGCTGTTCAAGGGCGGACAGCCGCTCTTCTACGACGCGAAAGGTTATTCGCAACTGAGCAAAACGGCGCTGCATTTTATCGGAGGGGTCCTGACCCACGCCAACGCCCTTTGCGCTTTCACCAACCCGAGCACGAACTCCTACAAGCGGCTGGTTCCGGGTTATGAGGCGCCGGTCACGATCGGGTTCGCGACCGCAAACCGCAGCAGCGTCATCCGCATCCCGGCCTACGCCAAGAGCCCGGACAAGAAGCGCTTTGAGCTGCGCTGCCCGGACGCGACCTGCAATCCGTATTACGCGTTTTCGGCCATCCTGATGGCGGGCCTCGACGGCATACAGAAAAAGATCGATCCTGTGAAAAAAGGATTCGGCCCGTATGATTACAATCTGTACAATCTCTCCGCGGAGGATCAGAAGAAGATTCAGCAGCTGCCCCGTTCCCTGGATGACGCGCTCGACGCGCTGGGAGCCGATTTTGAGTTCCTGACGCTGGACGGCGTGTTCCCAAAGAAGCTGATCGAAACCTGGATCGAAAAGAGGCGGGCGGAAACGCTGCGGTTCAACCAGCTTCCGCATCCCGCGGAATTCGAACTGTACTACGATCTGTAAAAGAAAAGCGAATAACTGGAGGCCAATCCCGCCGAGCCGCGGTATATCCTGACGGAAGTCGGCGTGGGGTATCGGATGGCAGAGAAATAAATCAGCTTCCGAAAACCGCGACGGCTTTCGCCATATTTTCAATGATAGGTACGGAGAAGGGGCAACGGGTCTCGCAGCTGCCGCAGGCGATACAGTCCCCGCCGTGCGCTTTCAGCGCCGTATAGTATTCACGGATTGAAGGCGGTGTATTCTCTCCGCCGAGCGTCGCCACCTCGAGATAACGGTTCACCAAGGCGATGTCGATATCATTCGGACAGGGAAGGCAGTGGTTGCAGTAGAGACAGTTCCCCAAAAAATTGCTGCGTTCACCGCCGAGTATTTCGGAATAAGACAGTTCCTCTTCGCTCATCTCAAAATACTTCAAACTCTCTTGTATTTCCTCCGGTGACGCCGCGCCGATGAGCGTGCTCACGACAGCGGGCCGGTCGAGCGCATAGCGGATGCACTGTGCGGGCGTCAGCGGTTTTTTGAACGGCGTATGCGCTGCGGAGAGAAGTTTACCCGCGCCCAGCGTCTTCATCGTCGTGATGGCGACACCTTCACGTTCGCATGCTTCATAAAGAGCGGCTCGGGCGGGTTGGACACTACCCAGATTGTCAAACCCCTTGTCGGACAGCATGGTGTCGATGTCCAAGCCGAGCGGCATCAGATCAAAGGCGGGATTGACGCTGAACAGCAAAAGATCAATTTCCCCTGTTTCGACCATGCGGCGCGCCGTGACCGGATCGTGCGCGCTCGCGCCGATGCCGCGGATCGTTCCGGCTTTCTTCAAATCCTGCGCGTATCGGAGCAGCGTCCCTTCCTCGAAGACCTTTTCGAAAGCCGCGTCCGTATCGATGAAAAACAGCATGCCGAAATCAATATAATCCGTCCCGAGAAAGCGCAAAAGATCCTCGAAGTATTTCCGGCACAACGCGGGGTCGCGGCTGATATCGTACTGCTTGTTTACATCCGTCGAGCCGATCATGCCCTGAATCATGATCCGCTCCCGTCTCCCCTCCAGCGCACGTCCGATATTCGTGCGGATCTCCTCGCCGGGCATGAAAAGGTCGAGCATATTGACACCCGCGTCCATCGCCGCATGCAGCGTATGTTCGACGTCTGCGTACGGCTTGCCGTCAAGGTGCTCGCCGCCGAGCCCGACAACGCCGGCTTTCAGATTGAGTTTCGGAATCATACGATATTTCATGTCTTTCCTCCAAATTTTACATACTGTCTCTTGCTATAATTTTCTCATGAAAAACAATTTTTCGCACATCGGGATAATGGCACAAAAAGGCCGTAACGGACGAATATCGCGCCAAAATAACTGAAAAACACGGGAAATCCGCGATTTTCGAGAGAAAATCGTCCATTACTTGCCTTTTTTGCCAAAGCAGAATCAGCGCTTCCCAAGCGCTTCCGCGACCTGCAGCCACTGTATCCGGTACTCCGGCTTTACCTGCGCGGCGCGGTTTGCCGGGCTTGTCGAGGGTAGGTAGACCGGTCTCATACCTGCCTCTTCCGCGCAGTATTTGCGGAATAAATCCGTTCCCGCCTTGCCGGTTGTGAAGATGGTTTTGATCCGCGACGCCTCGAGGATCGGTTTGAATAAATTCGGCACAGGATCCCGAATGCTTGCGTCGGACGCGCCGTGGATTTCGCAGGAATGCAGCACATCCCAAAGTGCGATACGGTTCTCCAGTGCGAAAGCACGTCGCGCGGGCGTGTCGCGCGGCGGCTCTTCCCGGCCGAGCACGTCCGCGAGCGTCTTCCAGAAAATATTCTGCGGATGCCCGTAATAAAACCCCATTTCGCGCGATTTCGGCGAGGGGATAGTCCCGAGAATCAGGACTTTCGACGTGCTGTCATACAGCGGCGGCCACGGGTGAATCAGTAACATAAAATAAGGATACCACCCTTCTCCTATATTGGTGAAAAAAATTACAGCCGAATAGTTTTGATGCGGCTCTGATGGTTTGAATAATAGCGTGCATGTTACAATTAAACAATGCAATACAAGTTGAAAGGAACAATAAAACATGGAGATTTTTGACGAACTGGATTCCACAAACGACGAGGCGAAGCGGCGCGTACAGAAAGCGCTTGAGGCCGGCGGCAAGGAGCTGCAGAAGATATACGGCGCCGTATTGATTGCGCGGAAACAGACGGCGGGACGGGGCCGCCGAGGTCGCGTATTTGTTTCGCCCGGGGGCGACAGCCTGTATATCAGCTTTATCTTGATGCCCTATGGCGACTCGAATCTGAACATTCTTTTCACGGCGGCGGCAGCGGTCGCGGTCTGCCGCGCGGCGCACACGGCGCTGCCCGAAGCAGATTCCCGGATCAAATGGATCAACGATGTGTATTCGGACGGGCGAAAGGTCTGCGGCATTCTGACAGAAGGCGGCTCAAATCCGAACGGAAGCGGGATCGCTGCGGTTGTGCTCGGTATCGGCGTGAATATCAATCTGCGGGAAGAGGACTTTCCGCCGGAGCTGCAGGGCGTCGCAGGCTCGTTTGTCCTCAATGAGAAAGAGCGAGACCGTTTTGTCTCGACCCTGATTGAAAACGTCTTCTCCCTCACCGACGGCTTGGGAGAGGACGGCGGAAAGGCCGCGCTGATCGACGAATACCGCGCGCTGTCACTGCTTGAGCCGGGGCAGGAGGTCACGGTCTACGCGCTTCCCGGCGAAGGAAAGGGGATCCCCGCGGAAGTCATCGGAATCGATGACGACGGCGGACTGAAAGTCCGCTACGCGGACGGCAGGCAGGAAACACTGCGCAGCGGAGAAATCAGTAAAAAAGCATGAGGACATACTGATGATTGAATCAGCCTTTCATAAAATAAATGAAGAGTCAAACGCAAGTCCCTCCGTATAAACTGATCCGCTCGCGCCGGCGCACCCTGTCACTGCAGGCGAAGAACGGCGGGCTTATCGTGCGCGCGCCGCTGCGCCTGCCACAAAGCGAGGTGGAGCGGTTTATTGAAGCCCATAGGGGCTGGATCGAAAAACGGTTCGCCGAACAGGCGGCGAAGGAACGGGCGCGCGCGGCTTTTGAGGCGAACACCGATCCCAAGGAATACGCGCGTCAGACTGCCGAACACAAAGCGCGGGCAAAACGCGAGCTCCCCGCGCGCGCACAGGAATGGGCACACCTCATGGGCATAACGCCTGCGTCCGTCCGAGTCGGTTCGGCGCGGACGCGGTGGGGGAGCTGCAACGCGGCGGGGGCTATCCGGCTTTCCTGGCGTCTGATTCTCGCCGATAAAGAGGCGATCGATTACGTCATCGTCCACGAGCTTGCGCATCTGCGGCAGATGAATCACGGTGAGGCGTTCTGGGCAATTGTCGCACGGTACGCGCCGGACTACAAAGCGCAACGCGTAAAACTCCGCGCCTTGCAGCGCCGTCTCGAAATCGAAGGACGATAATTCCCTTCGAATTCATGTTATACTTAAACATTATTCCCCGGTTCCAAACGGCAGAAAAATTGTCGCCGGGATATGCAAGCAATATCGGACAGACCAAAGCGAAAAAAGGATACACAGAAAATGACAGACCTTATGAAAGAACTTACCATTGCGCGTACGCAGTCTCCAAAAGCGAAACCGGATCCGGCGACGCTCGGTTTCGGCGAAGTTTTTACCGACCACATGTTTCTGCTGGACTATCAGACAGGGAAAGGCTGGCAGGATCCGCGCATTGTTCCCTACGGACCGATTGCGCTCGATCCGGCGGCGTCCGTGTTTCATTACGGGCAGGAGATGTTCGAAGGGCTTAAGACCTATGCGGCCGAGGGCGGCGGATTGCGCCTGTTCCGCCCGGATATGAACGCGAAGCGCACGAACAGGACGAACGAACGGATCTGCATGCCGCAAATCGATGAGGGGCTGTACGTGGATGCCATCAAAGCGCTCGTGGATGTCGACCGGGATTGGGTACCGGATTATCCGGGTACTTCCCTCTATATCCGGCCTTTCATGATCGCGACGGAGCCTTTCCTTGGCGTGCGGCCGGCGGATCGATACCTCTTCATCATCATCCTGTCACCGGTCGGCCCCTATTATAAGAGCGGTCTTGCGCCGACGAAGATCTTTGTGGAAGACGAATATGTGCGCGCAACAAAAGGCGGCACGGGTTTTGCGAAGATCGGCGGGAATTATGTGATGGGTCTCAAATCCCAAGAAAAAGCGGAGGAGATGGGCTTCTCACAGGTGCTGTGGCTGGACGGCGTGGAACGCCGTTATGTGGAGGAGATCGGCACGTCCAATGCGTTCTTCGTGATAGGCGGCGAAGTCTTTACAGCGCCGCTTGAGGGCACGATCCTTCCTGGTATCACACGCGATTCTGCGTTGACGATTCTGCGTGACCGCGGCGTTCCGGTGCGGGAAGAGCGCTTTACAATCGACGAAGTTTTCGCGGCGGCGGAACGCAGCGCGCTCGACGAAGTCTTTGCGTCCGGTACGGCAGCCGTCATCTCGCCCGTCGGTGAACTGCGTTGGAAGGACAAGGACATCATTATAAACGGCGGCGGGATCGGACCGCTTTCGCAGGAGCTTTACGACACCATCACCGGCATTCAGAGCGGCAGGCTTCCGGATCCGCATGGCTGGACGGTTGCGCTGTAAATAAATAATATTGACACGATGAACCGGATAAAAAATTATTTATAAAAGGAAACGTTCGTTAAAAATGAAACACATGAGGGCAGTATTATGAAACACTATATATCCGCATTGGTAGACAACCGCGCCGGCGTGCTCGCGCGTATCTCGGGACTCTTTGCGCGCCGCGGTTTCAACATTGATTCGCTCGCGGTCGGCGTGACGCACGACCCCGCGTATTCCCGCGTTACGATCGTCGTAGACGGCGACAGCTATATCGCCGACCAGGTGACGAAACAGCTCTCCAAATTGATAGACGTGCGCACGGTCAGGCAGCTCGATCCGGAATTTATGGTGCAGCGCGATCTCGTGCTCATCAAGGTAAAGATTGAACCCGAACAGCGCGGTGAGATTTATGATCTTGTAAAGATCATGGGTTGTGAGGTGGTGGACATCACGCACACGACGCTCATGGTCGAATTTGACGACCGCCCGCCGAAGGTGAGCCTGCTAATCGACCTGCTTTCCAAATACGAGATCCTGGAGATTGTCCGCACCGGCACCATCGCCATGCAAAAAGGCGCGGGGTCGTTGTACGACAAAGAGGAAGAAAACTGACGGCCTCGCCGTCCGCTTTCCTTATCTCGGGAAATCCTCGATAAGGCTGCTGCGCAGCTCCCAGAGTTCCTGCGAGAGATCGACATAATACGTCTGCGGATTTTCAAACCGCAGCGTCTCCTCCCACAGCGTATTGATCTGCGCGAGGCAGAAATCACGGATTGCCTCCGGCTGCGGCGTCTCGTAAACGCAGCGTCCCTTATCGAAAATTTGCAGACGCAGTTCACGTGCGATGAAGTTCGAGAGATTCTTGCGTTTCCAGGTGAAGCTCGGGTCGAAAATGCAATAATCGTCGCCCGACGGCGCCTCCTCGTGCGCGAGCGTGATGACGTCCGCAATCATGCGGCCGGTACTCTTGTCGTAGAGGCGGTAGAGTTTTTTGAAACCGGGGTTTGTGATCTTCTCCACATTTTCACTGATCTTCATCTTTGGAACGATCACGCCATCCTTTTCGATGCCGGCCATTTTGTAGACACCGCCGAAGACGGGATCGGAGCCCGCCGTGATGAGGCGCTCGCCGACGCCAAAGCTGTCGATTTGCGCGCCTTGCAGCAGAATGTCACGGATGAGCCATTCGTCGAGTGAGTTGGAAATCACGATCTTGCAGTCCGGAAGCCCCGCTTCGTCGAGCATCGCGCGCGCTTGCTTCGTGAGATAGGAAATATCGCCGCTGTCGATGCGGATTCCCATCGTTTCCGGCCGCATCTCTTTGAAAACACGGATTGCGTTGGGAACGCCGGATTTGAGTACGCTGTAGGTGTCGACCAGGAGGGTGCAGTTATTGGGATAGAGCTTCGCATAGGCTTTGAAAGCTTCGTATTCGTTCGGAAATACCTGTACCCAGGAATGCGCCATCGTGCCGAGCGCGCGGATCCCATAATCCCGTTCGCACACGGTACAGGCCGTTCCGATGCAGCCTCCGATAAAGGCCGCGCGCGCGCCGAGGACCGCGGCGTCGGCGCCGTGCGCACGGCGCGTCCCGAATTCCATCACGGCGCGCCCCTGTGCCGCCCGGACGATGCGGTTTGCCTTTGTGGCGATGAGGCTCTGATGGTTGATGAGCAGCAGCAGCATCGTTTCGATATACTGCGCCTGCAGCAGTGGCCCGCGGACCGTCACGATCGGTTCACCCGGAAAGATCGGCGTCCCCTCAGGCGGCGCCCAGAGGTCACACGCGAATTTAAAATCCGCGAGATACCGCAAAAAATCTTCCGAGAAGCCGCCCTTCCCACGCAGGAACTCGATATCCTCTGCGGTGAAGCGGATATTCTTCAGAAATTCGATGACCTGCTCAAGGCCTGTGAAGATCGCGAAGCCGCCGTCGTCCGGCACCTTCCGGAAGAACAAGTCGAAATACGCGGTCTCCTGCGCGAGGCCGGTTTCGAGATAACCGTTTGCCATCGTGAGCTCGTAAAAATCTGTCAGCAGCGACAGGTTGTTTCTGTCCATTTCCAATACCTCATTATTCCACAGGCCATAGGCGTTTCCAATATTTTATCACAGAGCAATGGTATAATAGGCCAATGAACAGACTCGATACAAGATTCTTTGACTGGGGGCTTTTCCGCAGGGATGTGCGCCGTGATGTGCGGCTTTGCGTTTGGTTCACGCTTTTTGCCATCGGCGTCAATCTGCTTGTCGGCATCATTGTCCAGTCCGTAGGCATGGCGATGAATCCGCAGACGATGGATGCGGTGCGGCAGGGGCTCGCGTCCGGCGGGCTTTCCGAAGCAGCGCAGGGTGCGGAGGACACGATGAGCGGAACCCTGATGGCGCTTGCGACGATGGCGGGCGCGGTGATCGGCCCACTGGTCTTCCTGATCTATCGCCGGAAGCGATTTTTCGGGGATCTGGCCATGCCTGCGCGCGAGCGGCTTACCCCAAGGCTCTTTATTTTCTTTATCCTGGGGACCCAGGCGGTCCAGCTCCTTTACGGTTTTCTCGTGACCTATGTCGATTTCCTTCTGAAACCGACCGGCATTTCGCTCCAGGGCGATTATTCCAGCCTGATGGACCAGGTGCTGTTCAATCCCGTTGGGATGACCTATGTGATCGCGGTTGGGCCGGTCTTTGAAGAACTTGTCTTTCGCGGGGCGCTGCTCGGCGGCCTGCGCCGATATGGGGAAAATTTCGCGATCATCCTCTCGTCGCTGATGTTCGGCTTCTTCCACATGGTCGTACTCCAGATCCCGTTCGCTTTTTTCATCGGGCTGCTGCTCGGCTATGTCGCAAGCCGCTATTCGCTTCGGGCTTCGATCGCGCTGCATATGGCCGTGAACGCGCTGTCCACACTGCTTACGATGCTGCCGTCATCGGGCGCCGCGTCCACGGCCGGCGGCCTCGCAATGCTGGCCTGTACGGTCATCTTCATCGTCTGGCTGATTCTCAAAAGGCGCAGCTTTACCCTGCGCGTCCGCGCCGGCGCCGCCTATTACGACGGCACCTACCGTGCCGCGTTTTCGAGCATCCCGCTCTGGATATATCTCGTTCTGCTGGGGTTCGTGGGCGTCGCGCAGCTTCTTCTCATGCCTGGTGCTTCCTGACATAAATAACAGGTTTATTCAGGGTTGCATTTCGTGTCCCTAACGCACAAATTTTATATATTTCTGCGGCGCACGACTTTTTTAGTCGGCGTCTTTTCAAATTCCTCATGGCGTATCTGTACGTGGCGGATACGCTTGTAATTCGCGAGACTCTCGTTGAAGTCGACAATCACGCCGCGGATAAGGTCGGATACGAGCCCTTCGTCGTCGGCAAAATTCTCGCCGAGCGCTTCGCGGATGACGGCGTAATCAGGCCGTATCTGCGCGCTGATGAGCGGCCCGCCGCGTTTCTTATCTTCGGATGCAAAAATCATAATTTCGGTGATATAGGGCTCGCGCATAAGCTCGGCCTCAAGCTCCTCGGGAAAGACGTTCTTCCCGGTCTTTGTCACGATGATATTGGCCTCGCGTCCCGTGAGGTAAAGCCAGCCGTCTTCGTCGAGCAGTCCGTAATCGCCGCTGTGGAACCAGCCGTCTTCCATCACGCGTTCCGTGCGCTTTTCATCTTCATAATAACCGATCATCACGGTCGGCCCCTGATAACAGATTTCACCGACGCCCTTCGCGTCCGGTTTGTCGATGCGCAGCCGCCCGCTCGCTACGCGCGGTCCGACGGAACCGATCTTTGCGAGTGTATCGCTGAGATAGGGCGTCGTCGTCATCAGCGGCCCGCATTCCGTCATGCCGTAGCCGAAAACGACTTTGATACCGATCTCCTGCAAGCCGCGCAGCGCCTGCGGATCGATCGGAGCGGCACCCGTGAAGATCGAGTCGAGTTTGCCGCCGAAGATTTTTTGTTCCTCGTAGAAAAACTCACGCGCTTTTTCACGCGCCGTGCGGTCGTCGTTCGGCCCGAGCCGTCCGCGCAATTTCAGATAATCGTTAATGCGCCGCCAGAGGTCGGCTTCCTTTCCCGCCTCCGCCGTTCCGCGCAGGATTTTCTGATAGAGGTTTTCGAGCAAAAGCGGGACGAACAGCATGACGGTGGGTTTCACCTCCCGCATATTCTTTTCGATATACTTCAGTCCGTCTCCGAACGCGATGCAGACGCCGTTCGCGAACATGAACTGCTGACCCATCACAAATTCAAAACAGTGGTGCATCGACAAGATGGAGATCGTACGGCCTCCCGGCCGTACGTCATGTGCGGCACGCATATCCGAAAGGTTTGCCGCCATGCCGCGGTTGGAGAGCATCACGCCGCGCGCGTTCTCCGAAGAGCCGGATGTAAAAAGCAACGCGGCGAAAGCGTCCGGGTCGATCGGAAGCGCTTGGTAGGCGGCGATCTTTTCCTTCGGCAGGGCGCGGCCCGCCGCGAGCAGGCTCGCAAGCGCGATCGGTTTTTTGGAGGCGCGCCTGAGTTCGGCAAAGAACCGGTTCGGGTCTTTGCCTTCCGTCCGGCCCTTCGCGTGCGGCGTCTCCGTTCCCGTGTAGCGGTTCATGCGGATCCGGAAGGGGACAAAGTCCGCTTTCTCCACCATTTCATCCATACGTTCGGTGTAGAAGACCGCTTCGCATTTCGCGTGACGCAGAAGATAGAGGAGTTCGTCCGTACGCAGCTCCCTGTCGAGCGGCACGACGACGCCCGCGCCGAAAAGCGTCGCGTAACAGGCGAGGATCCATGAATAACAATTGTCGCCGACAATCGCGATGTGTTTCCCATAAAGCCCGAGCTCAAGCAGCGCCGCGCCGAGCGCGCGGATATCCGCAAAAGCCTCCCTGTAGGTGACGGCGCGGAAGGACGCGGAGCGTTCGGGCCTGACCCAAAAGGCGTCGAGGTCCGGATGCGATTCCGCGGCGGCGGTCAGGACGTCGCGCACAACGGCCGGCGCCTGCGTGTCCGCCGCGCCTCCGGCCTGCTTTTTCACACCGCCTGGATCGTCCGTGCGTCCGAATATATAGTCGAGCGACACGCCGAAGAAATCCGCGTACCACAGGAGGATCGCAAGCGAAGGAGCCGTGCCTCCGCCCTCGTAACGGCCGATGCTCGGCTGGCCGATACCCGCGAGTTTCGCGAGTTTTACCTGCGAATAGCCGGCTTCTTCACGCAGTATTTTGAGCCTTGCCCCGATTCTGTTTTCCATAGCATCAGTATACGGAATTCCTCATCCTTCTGTCAATGCATTTCATGAATAATGCTTAACCGCTATGTATTTCGCGCATGGTATTGACCGAAAGGACGCCCTCCGCTTTTCTGTACATCCTGTTAAAAATTGCTTGCATTTTCCTGCGCGGAAATGATACAATAACACTCAGACAAAAAGCAGAAGGCTTCGCCTCTCACCTCGTCGGCATCGGCAGGCAGGTTTGTACTTCAAAAGCATCCCGGTATTTATGCGGGGAAGCGGACGGACGGACATGAGGCGAACGAAAGCGTTCGTTTTTTTGTTGCTTTAGAAACACTGAGAAGGAGGTAAAAACCAATCGTCAAAGGAAACCAAAGGCCCCCCGCGAAGAAAAGCAACCCCGTAGGCGAGGAGATCCACGCGAACGAGCTGCGCGTTATCGACAGCGACGGGGAACAGGCCGGCATTATGCTGCGTGAAGCGGCACTCTCCTTAGCGGAACGCAGAGGGCTCGAGCTCGTACTGATCTCGCCGAACGCGGACCCGCCCGTGGCGAAAGTCATGGATTACGGAAGATTCCGTTACGAACAGCAGAAACGCGAGAAAGAAGCGAAGAAAAAGCAAAAGGTGATCCAGGTCAAAGAAATCCGGCTTTCGACGTTTATCGACAGTCATGACCTCATGGTCAAAGCGGGCGCGGCGATGCGTTTCCTCGGCGCCGGCGACAAGCTCAAAGTGAGCCTGCGCTTCAAGGGCCGCGAACGGGGCCGCACGGAACGGGGTTTCGAAGTGGTGAACCGTTTCGCCGAACTCATCAAGGACTACGGCCTTCCGGAAAAAGCGCCGAGCTTTGAAGGGCGCAGCCTGACGATGGTGGTCGCGCCGGTGCCGCAAAAGAAGGAAAAGGCTGCGAAACCGGAGATCGAACCGGCGCTTTCCGCCGAAGTCGAGGCGGAGATCAAGGCAATCGAGGCCGCCGCCCTGGAACCGGAAGAGGCCGCCGCGGAGAAGGATGTTACAGAGAAAGACGCTCCGAAGGAGCCGCCGAAAAAGAAAAAGGCGAAGGGACCTTCGGAAGAGATGGATCTGTGACGGACCTGTGAAGTCGTTCAATTATTTATTATAAGAGGAAGAAGAGGAGAAAAGAGAGATGGCAAAAAACAAGATGAAATCCCACCGGGGCGCGAAAAAGCGCATCCGCCTTACGGCGACCGGAAAAGCGAAGAGGAACAAAGCGTACAAGAGCCATATCCTCAACAAGAAATCGGCGAAGCGCAAACGCGGGCTGCGGCAGGCGACGCTGTTGTCCGGCGCGGATCTCAAACGCATCAAGCGCGCGATGGGAATGTGACGTCCGGTTTGAAAGATTTTGTTTGGCGGATATAAAGAAGTAAGAGGTAAGAAAAATGGCAAGAGTAAAAAAGGGAATGAACGCGCACAAACGCCATCGCAAGGTGCTGAAGGCGACAAAGGGGTATTACGGGCAGAAGAGCAAGGTGTTTCGCGCCGCGAATCCGGCAAGGATGCGCGCGCTGGCGTCGGCGTTTGTCGGGCGCAAGCAGAAGAAACGGGATTATCGCCGGCTGTGGATCGCGCGCATCAACGCGGGCGCCCGCTTGAACGGCCTCAGCTACAGCCGCCTCATGAA
>Ga0123354_10005774_pt1 | contig 18133 bp, 9 predicted proteins | sample TergutLab28metaG_2_FD_97872 | JGI IMG/M metagenome (GOLD analysis project Ga0123354, IMG submission 97872) | Labiotermes labralis P4 segment gut microbial communities from Petit-Saut dam, French Guiana - Lab288 P4 | ecosystem: Host-associated > Arthropoda: Insects > Digestive system > Gut ...
AGGTCTCCCCAGTGGTCTCCTTCCCTCCGGTTTCCCCACCAAGACCCTATACACCCCCTCTCCTCACCCATACGCGCCACATGCCCAGCCCATCTCACTCTTCTCGATTTTATCACCCGCACAATATTGGGTGAGGCGTACAGATCATTTAGCTCCTCGTTATGCAATCTCCTCCATTCCCCCGTTACATCGTCCCTCCTAGGCCCAATATTCTCCTCAACACCATGTTCTCAAACACCCTAAGCTTCCTTTCCTTCTGCAAATCAGTAATCAACAGTACAAGTGAAAAAGATTCTATTAAGAGAGGCTAACGCTGAAGGCCACCGCTGCGTTAAAAAGGAAACAGCTGCCTTTTGCCAATCTCGGCATACAACTGTCATTCACATACACACTTTCAACGAAAGAAAAAAAAACACTGCCACTAAGGAAAAAGGTGGTCTCTTGTGTACTGTAACAGAAACAACAAGCATGGACAGCTGATGGGAATTCACGTGATGCATTAATCTTCCATGTCACAACATCAAAATGACCTTACAAAGCTAGCAATTATTATACTTGTCATGAAAAATGGTTACAGGTCGGTTTCGTAACTGCGTGGCGCAGATCCATTCTTTTGAAGATACAAGTCGCACACACGTACCTAATGACGAAATTTCGCGTCTTTCAAGGAATCCGAACTTTCATTACCGCGTTCATAAGAGCCCGCCACTTGACTTCCTTCCATTTTAGCCTTTTAAAGACTAAACGTAATCTGTTTTATATAAGGAATCAGTCCGTACTGAGCTGTAAACACTTTCCACCACGGTTATAAAAACCAATCAGTTAATGACTTATAAAGCAAAGGTCGCTGTCTGTTCTGAGGTCCATCCAAAACACTCAACGCAAAGCGAGCACCATGTAGAATTTTTTAATTTTAAACCTGGTGATACGTAAAGAAACCGCTAGACTGTAAAAGGTTAATACTACAAGTGTAGGTTTTCAAAATAGTCTCCTATTCCCAGGTATTCCGATAAAACTGAGCAAGGATGCAACATACCCTCCATCCCATTCTTCTTAGTTCGGTCATTCGTTGACCCGTATAAACTACGATGCTCCTCCTTATGTACACATCTAATGCTAGTTTACGTAAGTCTAGTTATCCTTGAGGTTGCATGGAATTATTTAAGTGTATTTTTGTATAGATCGTAATTTTGCAACAAAAAAAAAAACAACACTACCGATACAAGAGACTAATGTTTTCAGTACTATTTACATACTAACTCAAAACAAATTGACACATACGTTTTTTCAATGACTTTTTGAACGAATACGCATATATCTTATTGCTTCACTCGTCGACTGTAACAAATTCCCAGCATAACATTGGCAAAAAAAAAATTACCTATTCGTATCATGTAACAGATGCCATCACTCCCAACTGCTGATCAGTACAGCATACTTATGACGCTGAAATCAATAATGGGGTTAATTTTAGGAATACAGATTAACTTCAACGATTAATAATGACTTTTGGACCTGCAAATGAGGTCTTCCCTGTGGGGTATTTTCACGAGTAATAATTACTCATGATATGTAATTACAAGACCGCTAGTCACTGAGAGGGTACAGGGACTATATATAGGACGAATTTTATTTAATTTAGATGGTCTCATTGTTACAACACTTCATTCATTTATCTAACCACTTTCGCAGTGTTCAATACATGATGAAGAGGATTCTAGTATTGTAGGTAGATACGAATGTGTTTTCAAGGTGATCAGACATGCGAGAAATTAAGCAGCATACAACAAACAATTGGAAGACGTTGAAACGGCAGTTTGGACTGTGGCCGAACGCTTGCAAATGGGCAGACTTTGTATACGGATCCGAACAAAACCACACCAAAACACACGCACGCACACGCATACACACACGCGCGCGCGCGAGATGAGAAGAATGACAAAATACTCACAACTTGTCTTCTTCGTGAGCTTTCTGCTGCGTCTCAGTGTGGATGGCGCACGGTGGATGCTCGGTTTGGCCAGATACTTGACATTTTTACGTGCCGACTTCTTCCTACGCACCGGACGACGACGCGGCACAGGCGATACGCCCAGAGGTACATACGTTTCATTTTCCGTCTCACTGTCACTGTTCGGTGGCAAGGCAATAGCCAGTTCTTCTTCCGTAAAACGATCGTCTAAATTCAACTTCGACTCCACTTCTACCCGCTCATTAAAATCTCCGGATATACACTCGTATAGACCCTCGTCTTCGTCTTCGTCCTCGTGGAAGTTTACAGACGCTACAGCCGTGTCACGTGGAGTACAGTAATCACGAATTTCCTGCACTTCGTATCGCCGGTGTTGGTGTGGCTTCTTCAAACTAGCTGTAGGCTTCCTTTTCTCTGGTGGCACAAATATCATAGGGTCTAACTTTAGCGATCTGAGTGATCGAGGGGGACGACTTACCACAACCTGGTACATTTCGGATCGAGCCGACCCACCGTGACATTTCTTTCGACTTCGTCCCGAGCTGCGACCACCGAATTTCTTTTTTCGGCTACTGCTCCGTCGCACCGATCCTCTTCGAGCGTCTGCAGTTTTTATAGCGCCGCTGGTTCTCTTAAAGTAGCCATCTCTGCTAACGCTTGGCTTTGGTTTCACAGTATTTTTCTTGCGAAAGAAGCCTCCCCCACCTCGTGCCCCTGCAGCGGAAGTGAGGTCAGTCAATTTCGGTATGGAGATCGAAAAAGAGAAGCCCGAATCCTTACTGGAACAGATGGGATCGGCGGAGCCCCGAGATGAGAGTGTTTTATTTGTTGAATTGGTCTGGGTGGATGAGGAAAGAGTTCTGCTGATTAGCGACGTATTGGGTATGATACAGCCTGTGGGGGACATGGGACGGACTGGGTAATGACGGAAACGACGACTGCAGAGCATGTGATCTTCTCTGCGCTCCTTCAGGGCGCTGTCTAAAGAATGATGTGCTCTCCTACCGTTAACACTCGTATCTACACCACTTGAGCATGAAGGGGAGGGTAGCCGTGGCAGCTCCAGGCTGCGTGGTGCCATTGCTAATGGAGCGTCCATCCAAATGCGACCCAGGCTTACACTTAGTGCCGAATCTGCCCTACTACCTCCGTATTCCTCTCCTTTAGGATCCAGCACCAACGACGAAGGTGGCGGAGAGGGCCTAAATCGTCTGCGGGTGAATACAGGAGATCTCTCAAACCTGAGGATTTCTACTGAAGAAGAGTCGGTACAAACACTATTCTTTTTACGGGGAGGTGGAGTAGGTGGTCTTCCATCCTGGGACGGCAGCACTCGATTGCAGACCTTGTTACTGCTGCTACTGCAACTCTCAACAGCGGGGCAGTTCTCAGCCTTCATACAGCGAATCCATTGGTTGTAGCCAATAACCAGGGACTCGGGTCCATCGTCCAAGACCGCAGAATTCACCACCAAAGGTTGCTTCGCCGAATTCGATTCAGGCTGTATCACTACCGTTTTACTTGCCTGTGTAGACTGCTGAAGGTGCTTGGACTTGCCACCTCTTTCCAAGTAATTCCTTTTTATGGATATTCTCCTGAAAGAATCGCTCCGTTTGAATGACGATTCTGCACGGTCCTTCTTCTTCCGCCCTCCGCCCATGAGCCGTCTTAAATTTTCGAACGTTATTGGCTTCATGTTTCGATACCTGGATTACTTTACTTTTGCATCTGCTGTCTACAACACGGCATCATATAGAATTAATATTTTCCCACTTTTCTCACTACATTAGTTGGTTTAGGGTAGGACAAGTCGTCCTAAGATCACTCCTCAGATATATACATCATCAATAAAATAACACACAGCTACAAGGTGCAGCAGTAACCGCAATGACAGGGAGGGTGAATACCCTTGAAGGCCCCGCATCGTGAGGCCATTACCATCTGATGCTGGGGCGACAGTGGAACCCCTCGGGCGGTTACTTGCATCTCTCTCTCGGACGACTAAGTCAACCAGCCCCGCAGCAGCCAATTATAACACAGCATGTGATGCCAGTAACCTCAATGGGACGCATATCACATATTTTTCTTGCCAACCGACCCTGAAACACTTTAACTCACTTCCACAATAAACCACTGTAAGCACAATCATTGTTATCACTTTAACTATGACTTCGCAGATACGAAACCCCTCAGCATAACAGGAGTGCGTGACGGCACATCTGGGTACATATTTCATGACATCCTCATTATCTTGCAGTCAAACTGAATAAATAACCTGCTTGCTTAAACACACACCAGTTGCTGCCATTCCTGAACAGCAGCTCACAACATCACTCCACGCTATTACTTCTCACATCACCATACAACGCAGTTGCCTCTCTTGCAGCTCGAAGGTAACTGTTTTATACTACCGATAACTGAGCAGATGCGAACAGTTCAACCCAGAACCCGCTGCAGGACCTGCACTGCTTCAGCGAGCTGGCTGTGGTGAAAGCTGTTCTCGCTCTAACCAACACTGCCTGACTACCTGTCGCTGGCACTCGGACAAGCCAGCCAACAGTCGACTAAACCCAACGAGCAACCTTCATGCAGCTCAACTTCACGACAGACATCCTCACCTGCCTAAGCAGCGAACGTTAAAACCACTCTTGCTTTCGTCAAACAGCCTATAAAATTCTAGTAAATGGGGGCCCTTGCGATGTAACCTGCATGCACATTTGGCATTAGCAGACAAAACATTGAGATACATGTTTCAGACTACTTTTCCTTTCTTAAAAGAAAAGGCGGCTTGTAAGACACTGCCAAGCTATGACAGCGTGCGCGCGTATATTCTTCGGTCCGTGTTTTGAACTTTTCAACCAAATGTTTGATATTCACAAAATACAGTATGCAGGGCAGGACAAAGGGGGGGTCTCCAATTATTCTTTCAATTTCCTACAATCGGTAATAATACAGCGGACGAATAAACCTGCGACGCCACCCAATCTAGGCTCGCAAGCCTGTCTATTGCCTTAGATCATAGAGAAAAATAATATATTAATTATGAAACTTATTTTTGGAATGTAATAAAATAACTTCGAGTACATGAAATTTGTATTCCTTGTTCTGCGTGATGGTGGTAACTGATGAATTTAATGGAATACACTATATCCCGTTGTGTTTGTGGAACGGTCAACAACAAACCCTTCACTATCCGTCGAAGAGAACTGCCTTTTTATTTACAAATAATGTTGTTTCTAAACAAAGAGGTAGTTGTGTTCGACGGACAGCAAAGGATTTGTTTTTAACCGATTAAATACCGGAACTCTGCATGGACACAGACATATGAAGAAATGCCTGAAATTCTGTATGAAATATTTAAGCACAACGCAACCAATTACACAGAATGTGACACTGCAGAACTCTGGATTTTAATCCGCTAATTTTAACGACAAAAAGTCCGAAAATTCCGTAATTCTGGGATATACCGCTGCATCAGTGAGCGATCGAATCACAACCCAATATCCCACAGGAATAAAATCAGAATACAGAACAATTTATTACGTAAGTTATATTATTACATTCTCCAGGGATGCGACTGCTAACACCGGCTTTTTACCGTACACATGCCGCGTATTTATCTAACTGTATTAAATTACATGTCAGATATAATAAGCTGTCACTATCACTGTTTATATTTTACAGCATTTCTTATTCGTCTTCTTCTCAGTTCTGCACTAATTTTTCTATTCTGTGTTCCCATTCACATTTCGTTTTATATAATTCAAATGTTCTAATTCTAATGTCTTATTGTTGCCGGTTAACTTTCTGTACGCCATTTCTTCAACTGTAGCCATTTTTAAGAATGGGGTAGTCAGCTACACAAATCTCAAAACATCGCATCCCGCCAAATGGGCAGTCTACAATATCTACAAATATTTACTACACTAACGGTGATGTTTCATGTAAAAAAAAATTGGCAGTCAATTAATACAGATGATTTCCAAAAAGAAAATATTACTGTAGTGGTGGTAGTAGTAGTAGTAGTAGTAGTAGTAGTAGTAGTAGTAGTAGCAGTAGTAGTAGGTAGTAGTAGTAGTAGTAAGTTAAAATTATGAGCAATAATAGAGTGAAAATTAAACTCTTGCAAATGAGTCCCCACATGTTAACCCACTACGTAACACGTACTGCGATTCTGAATTCCCACAAATTGCATTAGACACGCAAGACATTCGAAATGGAAGACTGAATAACAGGAAGATTTACCCCGTGGATTCTAGCAGAATTGTCCTCTCAAATAAGCTGTTTTAAGCTCCTAATTTTTATTCCTTATTTATTATTGCTTTACTTAAGGGCGTGTCCATAAGCCAGAAGGACAGGGGCCTTGAGATTCGAAAAACAGGACGGTTCGTAAATAATAAACTGAAAAGGAAGCAGACATGTCACAATAATTACCGACACCATCTTGACCCTTGCCTGGATATACAGAGGAAAATGTTTCAGGACAGCCGTTCTTAAGTGCGAAACTTTTAACCCGGGATTGTCAGAAAGTAAAGCAGGAATGCGCAACATTCAACAACACGATATTCGTTAAAGCTGATCCTGACATGATATAAGAAATCTGCTAATATCTCCAGGTGGGTGACCCATTTACGCCCTGGCCGCTATACCCGCGGGGAAAGAACGGCCAGCATTCGTTAGAGACGTTTAGGTGCGTAGTACCTGGGCCGGTTTGGATGATTCGGATGAGGAAAAAATTTCTCAAACCTGTAGGAAATCAAACCCCGAACCGTCCAGCACCTGGCCTTGTCATGCTGCCTGCTGGTGACCAGCAGGCAGCACCGTCGGTGCTTTATACCACAAACTGTAAACACAGTCTAGTGCTCCTGAGGATGGGCGAAATTATCGCCCGAAACATGTTGAGCTGATTGAAATTGTTAATAAAATTATTATTGTTGCATCTAGTTTGCTGCTTGTATCAATGATGCACGGTTACAAAAACATCAAACGTTTAAAATAAATTTACGCGAGTTAGCAGTGAAATAATTGTAGTCTACTGCGACACGTGTCGATTGAAATATGAATAAATACAGTTTAGAGATACCAGGCAGTCATTAATTGCATGGAATTCATAAGGTGTAAATTACTACATATTTGGCAGCTATACACACACGTACAGTTTTACTGGGACAATCAAGCAAAAGAGATCGCCTGAAAACCTGGATATCAACCGACTCTTTGGCGCAACGGCCTTCTTCAGAAGCCAGTACCTCCTTTGTATTTGTTGGTTCTGTTTGTTCTTATCGCCCACACACATTACATGAAGATCAAACCAAACCTCAAACGGAACCTTAATAATGACTTATCCTAAACGGTAAAGTGATCCCGTTACAGGCCCGGTGTGGCTCAGAGGGTGGGTAGAGGTATAGCTCTACTCTTACATGACCGCGGCACTAGAAAGGGGTGAGTGGTCAGCAGCACGCCCCGGCCGCACTTTACCCCCGGGAAAGACCTGGTACCCATTTTACAGGAGGTTGGGTGGGAATGACTTATCCTACAACGCATTATATATTACCTAAAACCCTGCAAACTTTAACTGAAAATATTTTTAATCTTCCGTTCAGCAAAACACATGGTAAAATTATTTCTCACTCAGAGCCTGCCTTCTGAATACCAGATTTATTTCTGTAAGCCTCTTAAATTAACACCCACGTCAATGGTAAAAAAAAACTGTCCTATGCTAATTAACCACCACACCACGATGACTATAACTTCACACATCTTTACCCTCGCCGCTGGAAACAAGTGACTGATCAGTTTGGCGACATGGTCGCTTCAGCCTCGCTGGGAATAACTGCCGACACCCACTGGAGACGGGACGAGATTAGTCCCAGAACCGAACCGGGCGTAGGGTAAGACGCCAAGTTCCTACCCCTGTCGGGAAGTGAACCACGATCGTCCAGTCCGTAGCCAATCACTTTATGACTCAGCAGTCCCGGCTCCAATCACAGCGTCTAAATGTACGCAAATTACTGAAGAACAAATTTATAAAATATTCAAGCCCTACAGTAGCGGAAAGAAAAAAGGTTTACCAGAGACGGGCAAAAATAAGTAAAACTAATGAAATGAAGACAATTACAATAAACAAACACCAGCTACGCAGTGGACGGGAAACGAAGTGGGTCCTGAACGTGATCATAAAACAATCAGCATGTGCTGGGAACAGAAACGTGGTGGTCCAGCCTGCTAGTGACCACTTTATTGACTAAACTATTCTAATTAGCTATTCTCTACACACACATAATATACACATACATATGCAAATACGATAACCACGAATATTGCCGAATTTATAGGGCTGCGGTATGATACCACCAGCAATGGTACGTTGGAATATGTATGCGCGACCACAGAGATGCACTCTTTGTCCCCCGAGTAACTTAACTAGATCCAGTGCGAGGAATTTCACCAAACTTTAAATTCGTCTGAGTTGCAGCTACGTAATTCACTCCATGCAACTGATAGTTCTTAAGAAGCTAACATTTCCTCAGCTGCTAAAAACGTTACCCATATTTTATGGAATTCAAAAATTCACCGTCATGTTCACTACAGCCCGCAACTGGTCTCTATGCTGAATTAGACGAATCCAGTCGACCTCTCATCCTGCTTCTTTAAGATTGATTTTAATGTTATCATCATACCTACGTCACAGTCTCTTCAAGTGGTCTCTTTCTTTAGGATTTTCCTACGAAAAACTTCGGCTGACAACAGGTTTCGAACGGAATTAGGCAGTTCAGAATGACGCCTTGCCAAGCACGCATGGGCCGGGTAGAGTCCGACCGAACGATCTCCCACAAGGTCACGACGGGCCGGGCCGGAGTGCTGCCCACAATTACATTACAAGCAAGCTAGCAAGCAAGAAAGAATCCTTCCCTCGTCTCCGCGGCTACAGCACAGCATCACTAAACCGGACGGCCAATGCCAGGGGATCAAAGCACTCGACTAGATTAGCTATACTCAGAGGCGTGCAATCACTGTGACGAGCCTTCCCACCCTCTTCATCAAGGAGGTGTATTCTTCAACGAATACGCGTGTATCTGAAGACGCTGACACCCTTCAAAACCACAGTGACATTAATCTTAGGCAATTAAAATGACTTATGGTATAGGGCTTATTTATTTGTTGTAATCGTGCAGTCATCGACCTCTTGCATTGTTTCTATACTGTAACACTACAAGAAAGTGTCGTATTTAAGTGTGTTATGTAACGAAGCTGTCAACTGCTACGATTTTAAAGCACTGGTGATAAACACATGAGTACGGAGCACTGGTGGAGTGACAGTGAGGGGGGAAACCGAATCACGCGGAGAAAAACCTGTCCGACTGGCACTCACAAATCCCAACTGAACTGACCTGTGGCGACTGCCTGAGCCATAAAAGTTCACCCTAGAAGGCCTAGAGGGGGAGTAGATGTGTAGCTCTACTCTTTCTTTAACGTCAGCACTATATGGGGTGGGTGATCAACGCGAAGCCCTGGGCACCTTACACTCGGAAAAGATATTGTACCCAATGCATATAAGGCCCTGGGTGGGCCCCAGGGCCGGTGCGGAAAATCTCGCCTCCACCGGGATTCGATCCCCGGACCATCCAACCGTAGTCAGTCGCTATACCGAGTACACTATCGCGGCCCGCACCTCAGCCCTATACTAATATAAACACGAAGTGATCCCTATCTCAGGATTTTCAACGCAAAACATGAAGGGCTGGGATTACTTGAAACAGCTAGGCTTAACTTGCAAGGCAATATTAAAACCAAACACAAAACATTAAATACTAGAAGTCAGCCATTCTAAACATTCGGACTGTATACAACTTAGAACGCGCATCAGCGTTTCTTACCGTATTTCATAGTACCTTATGAAATACATAGCGTTTTGATCGCAAAGTGGGAAAAAGATTGCGAAATACATACGCCTGCTGCAAACGTCGTTGAATAAAGCGTTCGTAACCCATAGAAAATTGCCATATTTGCAACATTTGCCTGGAGGTATACGTGTAACCACATATGATAAATCAATCGACACAAAGCAGCCTCTGGTCAAGAACTGAATATGCGACCTCTAGGACACGCAGAAGTGCCAACTACTCGACCGAGACATTCAGTTCCAGCATCAAAACCAATGAAACACTTCACATTCTGAACGCATAAAACTATGAATAAATATAGCGTGTAACATAACGTCACAAAAGCAATACATATATTATTAGAGTTTATATAAATTTTATCCTAGCAGGGAAGGAAAAGGCAGTACGATATGTTTATGGCCGCATTGAGGTGCGCAAGCTACATCGTAACTTCTGAACTAAAAAACAGTGAACTTGCCATTCAGAAGGATTTATACCACTGAAGGATACCACTACGTCAAGTTTCTCCAGACTTTTCTATTTAGTCTGCTATAAAAAATTAAAATATGCCAGCCACCTTTACAACTGGATGAATATAAATTTGATATGCTGCAATATATATCTCCGTAAAACTCAAATAAATCCAGTTTATTCGCGGTAAGAAAATAAGTAAGCCATGAAGTCTGTAAGTGTACGAGAAAACCCTAACATTAAGTAAGTTTACTTACTTATCCGCGACGCGGGAAGTAAACATTTTATGACAATTTAAAAAAAGTACGGACGGACACTAAAGGGGTAAATAAAGCCACTTACTTCGTCATTATTTAATAATGCTTATAGTAGTTGCAAAGTTACTTAGCACCAAATTAAAACCATTTGAAGACCGATTCGTATGAATTATGTACAACAATTCTGTTCCTCCCCCCACAGAGAACACAGTCTATCTCCAGTGCACGGACGAATCAATCAATGCTTTTCAAAAAAATTATACCTGCTTCGGCCTACGGTGAGAATCACAGCGAACACTTAAACATTCTGTGTATGCAAAACGCAAAGTTCTTAAACACTAGCCTACGGTAGGCGGTGCATATAGTTACACGTACCATTTGGCTTTCAGCAGTTTTGTGAATTAATCAATCTCAATAAAAAAAAACTGGATGGAGACAAGCAGCGCAGGATAGGGATGGATGGAGGAGGGCAACTAGGGAGGCCCTTGTCCTTCTTGGATAGAAAGGAGGAGGAAGAGGAGAGAAGGAGGAGGAGGAAGAAGAGAGAAGGAGGAGGGGGAGGAGAAAGAGAAGATGGAAAAGGGGGAGGAGAAGAAAGAGAAAGAGAAGGAGAAAAAGCAGGAGTAGGAGGAGAAGGAAGAGGAGGAGGAGAAGAAGACGGCGGAGGAGGAGAAGGAGTAGCAGAAGAAGAAGAGAAAGTGGACGAGGAGGAGAAAGTGGAGGAAGATAAGGAGGACGAGGAGGAGGAGGAGAAGAACAAGAAGAAGAAGAGACTGGCAATAATAAGAAAGGAAGAACTGGAGGCTTATTTCAATGTACTGCCACGACAATCACCTTCAGGGACCGTCATGGAGGATGCTCTGTTCACTGCTCACAGCGAGCACAAATTCCAGCAGCTCAGACGCGGTACTGCTGTGCCAGACTTCTTTGCTTTCCTCTCTTATTATCGATCCGTTATTAACAGAGGCTCGGGTTTTAATTACAGTCCCTAAATCAGATCCTCTCAACCTTTTACGTGATGCGTGCAAGTTCCGTAACATTTGGTCTGCCTGCTGGCTAAATGAAATTCAACAAACACAATGAACAGTGTATAAGTGAACGTACAGTTTTACCTTGTATTTGTCTACGCATCATGAGCAATATAAATATACTTATAATAACAGAAAAATGATTAAAAATGCAATTGACAACCTAGGTTAGGGTGTCGGTATTTTCAGAACATTTTTACAAACTGTAGTACCTGTCCCCATAACCAAACAGCTAGTAAGTTTTTAAAACTGCTTCGGAGTTCTATACCAGCTTTGTTAGGGAAAATGTTGAAAGATATTTTATAAGTTCAAATATATCCGCGGCCTTTGTCGGGCCTGCCCTAAATTCCTTCGTAGTTTCCCCCCAGCTTCTCCAGACTAGGTGCTCAGAAGTACGCCGTGACCGCTTTCTTTCATATTTATAATATGAAATCACCCTACCACTGGACGCCTTAAAGCCTGTGACGTTCAGGAAGTGTCGTTAAATAACTCCCCAGTTGTTGCACGTCACTGATGTGATCATGGCAACACCTGAAGTGAGACCAATCAGAATGACGACAGTGATCGCGAGATGATGTCCTTTACCCTAACAGCATATCGCAAGGCATAACAAAAATACTGCATGCTGCTACACGCACGTGGGCAGCAGAGCAGTTTAAGTTTTTATAGCTAACTCGTCCTACACACACCATAAGCACAGACACTCGTCCGTCTTCCGTTCCATCATAGCAACCGCGCACTCATTCTGCAAAACTGAAGGTAAACGAAATTGCGTGCTGCTCCTTCAACAACATGACCCCTCTAAAGCGCCCTGTAAACTCTCAGTTAAACTGGGCGATTTTACTATGTGACGTCATACCTGACGGGAAAACTGAATAAACTGCGCAATTTTGACAGGTAATAGCGCAGGCCTTAGAAATGTCCTTTCCAGTCGTCTGTCACACAGACATCTGCACAGTTCACTCAGGGAATCCCACAGTTTCCTCAGTTTACCTGCCGACACCTAGATGGCATCATCTCAAGGCACTCAATTTCTAGCAATTCATTCAGCTGATGAACATCGCATGATATATTCCTTTTCAAATACCACTTCTTACTCCACTTTTTACGATTTCTTTTCTTCTTTTCGGATAACATTATGGCCGATGTGGCTAGTAAACAGCAAACGACAGCCTTGTTTTTATCCACCATCTTCAAACGCACAATAAGACACACAGAAATGACAAAAATCCGACAAACCTGACGGAAAACCTGTGCTGTGCCAGAGAACATCCAGTTCAGATTTTCGTGCAGTTTTTTTTTTAAACAGTTAAACTGCACAGTTTAACTTAAAGTGCATGGAGCCCTTAACACATAATAAGGTCACCTATTCTTCTCTGCTTACCCGACGAACAACCCACCTTTATGTCCACTTCATCAAAAACTCCCTATAGCATTTCCTTTTAAAGACCAACAATATTAATTCGTTTATTCCTTATGCCATTCCCATACTAGCACTCTACAGCCGTTACCGAATATATGCTAAAACGCTTCAAACAGGGCAGTGTGTCACATATTTCATAAATGTATCTTATCAATCTTGTAAAAATGATTAGCGCGTATTATTTGTGTTTATCTGTGTCAGTTGGCTATGTCCACTTTGTTATATAAATAAGGTTGGAGACTGAGCAAAGATGTTGCAACACAAATGAGTGTAAATATCAATGCACCAGTGGCTAACCATCCGTGCAGGAGTGGGCCTGATATTAAATAACGGCACGACTATGTTGCATAAACAACGTTTTCCGCTGCTTTAGGTGTTGTGATACGCAAGTCTTCGTGAGTGGAAACTCGTTCCGTCATCAGGTCACTGTACAGTCTTCTTTATTCAGCCGCGAAAAGCGTGACGACGGAATATATTAAACAAAGACCCCTTGGATAAGCCATTCAATAAGTTCATAATTACTGTATACAGCAATATTAGAGGCGACTCAGTCGGCGTGACTATATCTTTATTATATTACAATAAAAGGTGCAGACATCCCGGGAGCTCGGTCAACGTTGCGACTAAATTTTGTGCTGCGGCTTCAGTATGGAACCTGCAGCATGTCACCCTTCCAGCGGCTCAATATCTGAGGTGGCTCCTAGATTTGTGGAAACTTTGTGCACCCCTCATTAAAACATATCACTTATTACACGTTTTGAAGTGTGGCGGTCATAAACAGGTAAGTCCTGTGTCAAAAACAAAGGGGTAAAATTCCTGAAATTAAGAGTACTGTATTTGATTCCAGTCATAGTTTCCAGCACATAATCTGTTTTTATTCTTAGCCACATCTGTATTGCAAATGAGATAAAAAGTGGATAAGTGTACACCCAGCGTCATTTATCCGTAAGATTCACTAGATTTCGTAACGTAATGCGCATGCCGCTATCCAATGATCAACGTGCCATACTTTCTGATTTCAAAATAACACGTCGAGACACGGTGAATAAAGGTAAGTGGAATATAGCACAGAAAAGTCATGTTCGTAACAACAAAAAATCAAGCATGACTTTCCTTTCATAATTAATTAATTAATTAATTAACACCGTATTGTAGCAGTATCTATCAAAAGGTTATCAACAAATTATCCTCTTTCATTCAGCGGTAAAGTAATTCGATCACGTCACGAAATGGCCGAAGGCAATCATTCTTATACCAGGCCTGAAGGCCTGCATTCCGTACGGTAGAACAAAAATTACCAAGTTGATTTAGCATATTTAATAATGGGAATAATGATACGCAAATCACGTAAGTATCACACATTCAACTTTAAAAAAATCTGTAAAATGTTTGTGGGCCGCCGCAGGGATTCCATTTACTGGCTTATGAAATTTAGGCTTTATTATGAATCAGTAAACATGGAAAAACAAATTCTGTAACAGTTCAAGGATGCATTCATGGTCTCATGTGAACTGGAATTTGTTACGGCCCATAAGGCCGGAAACTGGAAATGCAAGCACTTAAGAACTTCCATCTTAAAAAGAAGGCTCTATTTTAATTCCATACATGTTCAGTAACCACATTATTAACAACAATGATTATAAAATATCGCCTCTGAACCCTACCCTGAGCCACACTAGTCTCTTTTACATCTCCATGATATAACTCTATCTCAGACCAGATTTTCAAATGATCTTCATTACCTGAAACTCCCCCATTATCCCTAACGCGAGTCTCGCAACGAACAATTTCTTCCCAAGTCTTCAAGAACAGCAAGCGTATTCCATTTCTCCACCGAATGTTGTTCTTCGATGATAACCAGTGTCATCACCTGGTCCCTGGGAAGTATAGCTGCATATGAACACATGAAAACTATTCTGTAGTATATGATAATCATAATTGTTCTGGTTACTATTAAGGCATAGGCCAAAGACAGAAATCTTGTGAGATTACACGTAATGGCTTACAACAGCAACCAGTAGCAGCGGACCGGAAAGTCGACAGGATGAGACAATACGCCCTCACATAATCTAATCACATAGAAAGTGAGTCCAGTGAAGCGTCAGACCATAAGAAAGTGTTTCCAACCTGCAGTGACTCAGCTGGGACACCAATCGGGCATAGAAATGGGGACATCCACAAATACTCGAACACAAAATATACTTCCGAGACTGCACGCCAGCACCAGGGTATGAAGTCTACTTGAAATTTCAGCTTAACGAATCACAGACTAAGTCCATTTCATCTCACGTCCTGCCCAAGCTTACAGTAAACTTCACGTACTACAGAGTCTTTAAAGTCACGAAGTACAACTGGAAATTGGTGTGAAAAAATATAAGTTATTAAAAAATGAGGGATCATCTACTTCCGGCACGGACTATTCATGAATAACGTGCGCTAATAAACCTGAGACGATGAAAGGCGCCAAGATTTAACAGTCACCACCGCTCCACGTCTCACACGATAGTTGCTACAGTGTGATCTATCTTATGTCGGCGACGGCGCAAATGTCTGCCAAGTCTTGCGCCTTCCACCAGCCAGTGTCGAAAAACTGCACTGTGCCATTTCCCGTCTACATTGCGCCGTTGTCAAATCCAGAGAATCCCAGTGAAAATGGATTCCGCATACAATATGTTTAAAAGATATTATTTCCAGTACAAAGACTAGAGACAGGCTATGTGGCAGACGTGGCTATGTCCCTCCCCGTCTGCAAACAGCCAGGGTTCCTGCGTGAACACAAACTTGTGCTCCAACATTGCGAACCCTGCTCCTAGTCGGAGTGGCATATGTGAATACTATTTGTGATACGAGCGCCAGTACCATCTGTCACTCCCCTCTCGCCTTCCTTTCGCCTCAAAATTTTCCTAGCGCTTATCACAGCAAATTTATCCCGCTCGAGCTACCGTCTACGTACACGCTGCAAGTCAGACGCACTACTCCAAGCCCTGCTGCTCGGCAAATATACGAACAAACCTCGTCCGTCTCTTAACACTGCACAAATTAGTTCCTCATACTTCCGTGACTTTGTATATGTTTATTTTCGTTCATTTAATGGCGCTGTCAGTAGGTCACACTACAGACCTATAGATCTGAACCATAGGAAAAGGCAACAATTATTCAAAGTCGAAAAATGATGGTACGCTAATGACATGAGTAATCCCCGTAACTAACCTGCAGCGACTAGGTAAAAACGAGAAGGCTCAGGCAGGCTAGACGGTATCTGGGTTGAGATTTGAACCCAAGGCTTTTGAATACGGATCAGCAGTGCCGCCCTTTCCACTGTAGCATTCGGTCGGTAGACTTTTTAACGAATCGCATTTGTGTACGAGCCGAAGACGGTGCAAAATTGAATATCCGAAGACGGTGCAAAACTGAATATTCTCACTTCATTTCCAGAGGAATAGGAGGAGGAGACAAACAGCACCACCACCACCACCACACCACCACCACCACCAACAACAACAACACTGACTACAGAAGTCTTCATTATCAAACGCATGACACGGACCTGCTAACTAGTCTATCGCTTACCAGGGACCGCAATACTGAGGATGAAGTTGCGTAGGCCTACACACTGGACTTACCTGAAAACAGAAAACATCAAACACTATTAACTCAAACGCATGACACGGACCTACTAACTAGTCTATCGCTTACCAGGGACCGCAATACTGTGGATGAAGTTGCGTAGGCCTACACACTGGACTTACCTGAAAACAGAAAACATCAAACACTACTAACTCAAAGTCCTACAATAACGATTTCGTAACAATCAAGAGTGTATCGCGGACGTGACGCAGACTTACACGGACATCCCCAGCAGGCGATGACGCAGTTCATGACACGCGATGACAGCAGTGGTAATCACACGTGATAGCAGACGCCAGTCACCAGTTACAGCAGTCGGCCCATCAGAGTAAACAAAGGCCTCATTTTACGCCCCGTGTTCGTGAAAAAGTGGGTGCAAATAAAATAGGCATAAATAAAAAATGACATTCCCCATCAGAAATACGGGGTTGGAAGAGGTCTAACAGAAAGCAGTCGGGTAAAGGGCGTTAAAACAAAAAGACGTAACACAAACGGGCGCAAAACAATGCCTACGTGTACATTATTACAGAACTCCACATCCCGAATCAAATCAACGAGAATGTATGCATGAAGTACGCAGAACGCACGGGAGACGTAAGAAATACACAAAAAATTCTTGTTGAAAATCATGAAATGACAGCTTCATGCACATAGGTATATCGGCAGGATAATATTAAAACATATTACAAAGTGGCGTGCTAGAATTTGGGATCGACTTGCGTGGATGATATCAGAGACCAGTGGCGCGCTCTTATGAAAATAATACTAACGCTCAATGGTTCCATAAAAGGCAGACAATTTCATGTGTGGCTGAATGAATACTAGATTCTTAAAACTGTGCTCCAAGAAATTGAATAATAATAATAATAATAATCCGTATGACCTCAGCCAACAATATGTAGACATAAAAGTGTCGAACAAACGGTTGACAAACGCGGATTTGTTCGCCGAAACAGAGAGCTTTCTAACAGCAATACCGGACCAAGTCATACTAACAAGAAACTACAAGAAATATATTTTGAAGCAGCCAGACACCGAAGAGCTATTCAGAAGATGTGGAAAAGAATCGGAGACAATCCAACAAATGACTGCAGCATGTGAGCAACTAGCACCTACCGAGTATGTAAAGAGACATGATGGACTAGCTAAAATTATTCATCAGAAACAGGCAGAAGCAGCTGAATTGATTGACGATAAAAGTCCATATTATAAGTGCACACCAGCCATTGTACTGGATAATGAAAATTTCAAGCTGTACTGGAATCGCAGCATACTTACGGACAAAACAATACTTTTTAATAGACCTGACATAACTTCTATGAATAAGAAAACAAAGAACACCTTTTTGATAGACATAGCTGTCCCAAATACACACAATCTCGCCAAAACAATAACCGACAAACAAAACAAGTACCAAGAACTGGCGAATGAAATATGTGCTATGTGGAAGCAAAAGGCAGCACAAGTGATCC
>Ga0123354_10005775_pt1 | contig 18132 bp, 15 predicted proteins | sample TergutLab28metaG_2_FD_97872 | JGI IMG/M metagenome (GOLD analysis project Ga0123354, IMG submission 97872) | Labiotermes labralis P4 segment gut microbial communities from Petit-Saut dam, French Guiana - Lab288 P4 | ecosystem: Host-associated > Arthropoda: Insects > Digestive system > Gut ...
GGTCGGCATTTGAACTGTCATGATTTGCCGATAACACCTATCAAGTTGTCAATTAGAACCTATGAAGTTGAAGACCTGAATTTGTAGTGCTGATGTGATTTCATTTTATCCCTCCAGGGTTACGATATACGAACGATTCAGATGAAGGTTTATTTAAGGGAATTGTCAAAATTCGCCGCTGAATTCCAAAGGGCTTGATACTAATTTCAAATAAAGTTATTTGGTCTAATCACAATAAATTTTCTATCAATTTGCAATGACACTTGCTACTTTGGTTTTCGACATCTGTTTTTCAATTCACATCTTAGATATTTATTTTATTCTCTGTATAATTGTTTTAATTTGGGAGAAGAAACGCCTGTATTTGTCCCTAAATTGCAGCGCGATCTTTGCCGAAAAATACTATCTGTAGAAGGAAACACTACTTAGTTTATCAAGCTGCCGTTTACAAACATTTCATTTTAATTGTGCACATAGTGACTTAAATCGTTTAAGTGAAAACTTGCAGGAGTGGATTAAGAGAATGGTGGAAAACAAAACTAAAGTTCGAAATTTTTAAAATTTCTCTTTGTATTTTATTCGGCTTTTTTCTAGTTTGTCTTCATTTTATATACTAAACTATCTTGTCTGAAATGTTAGTCCTTGAATAGAGCGCTTAATAGATCCGTATAACTGACCTGTATTCCAAACATCCGTTGTGACAACAAGTAATCTATAACAAACCAACGCTTAAATCACAACTAATTCTGTTTTCACAATGAGTAATCATAACAAAACGGTTCGACCAACCTGGCCATCTTCAGGTAATACAGAACATATACAAAATACATGGGAGTTTACTAGGAACATAAAATTATATAAAGAAAAATGAGACCTCATTTTGCATCATCATCATGATCCTTACCAGTAACTTGCCACTTCCGCCATTCTTACGGAGGTCGTCTTCCTCTTGAACGTCTACATCTGGTGAAGCAATGCAGCATATGCCTTCGTATTCTGGAAAGTTCGATTCGATCGATAAGCTATAGCCAATTTCGTCTGTATAGTTATAGGTATTCTGCTGTGGGTCTAATTTTAAGATCCTCTGTCATTAAATTTGTGGTCCAAAGGACCATAAACAGCAGTTTTTCTAAAAAATTTCGTTCCGGTTGATGTTCCGCATCATTCGTCCTGCTTTCTAATGGTCCAAGCTTCACTGCCATAACTAAGCAGTGGCCTTGCCAAAACTTCATTAACTTCCATTCTTATGTGTTTTGGAACTTTAGTCGTTTGAAATGCTTGGTAATTGTTCTAAATATTCTACTATAATTTTGAATTTTTATCTGCAAATCACTCTCTTCTAAGTAAGATAGGCGTAGCCCAAGAATTAAAAAACAATTCGTTCTAACGTTTAATTTCCAATCGAATTTTACTCCTCACTTTTGCTTTACCTAGAAAGGTTATTTTTTTGCTTTTCAGTCGATATTTACACGTTAAAGTTATTTGCTATAAGATCAATGTTATGTATTAAATATTGTAATTCGTCTTCGCTATTGGCAAACGGGCCTGGTCATCTGCGCACTGAGGGCTGTAGAGGGTGTTGTTGCTATTCAGTATGATGATTCCACGTGTTGTCAGTCGTCAGTGTCTGATGATGGCGTTAATGTAAATATTGAACAATAGTGGTAATAGAGGACATACTTGTCGGACCCCTCATTTTACTTTTTCCGTGCTGAATGTTCGTTCCTTATTTTGGCGTATATTGAGTTATTTTTATATAATTTGCGTAATGAAAGTATCATTTTGTTTCAGGGTTTATTATTCGCGAAAATTTCGAAAAGTTTTCTTCTGTCAAATTGAACAATTTTTTAATAATCAACAAATGTTGTGGGTGTTTCTATATTTAATTCCTTGTGTTTCTCAATCAAAAATTTTAATGTAAAATAAACATCGGCACAGGATCTGCCCTTGCGACCATTCTATTCCTCACCAAGTATGTTCCTGTAATGAGCTTCTAGTATGTAATTTATGATTGTGAAAATTTTATATCCACTCTTAAGAAGACATATACCCCTATAATTTTCGCAGCCTTAAAATTTCCCATTTTAAAAACTGGTATTAATCCAGCTTTTTGCCACGGTTCTGGTGATTCTGCAACTTCTGACATTGCTTTTAAAAAATAAGGATTCTAAGTTTAAAACTTTGTGTGCCTATTTAAACCGTTCAATATTTAATTCCAAATTAACCAGGAGTGTTGTTGTTTTATATTATATTCAAAAATGTTTTGAAAAATATTTTTGTTGATGGAAATGTATCTGCAACATAATTAGGGAGTGACCATAAACTTTGAAGTTACTGTAGCCGTGCTTGTATATCTAGTTTAAATGTTAAAATATTTTCCAATTATTGACTTCAATTTCGTAAAATTTGATAAGTCTTTGGTTTAAATTTTTTAAAATCCTTTTACAAATTTGAAACAAAATTATCCCAGGTTTCTGTATGTTTCTTTCTTTCTGCTCTTTTGTTTATCGCTTGTTTTCCTTTTGTAATGTCTCTATTTTTTCTTCTGGTTGCAATATATCTTTTAAAACTATTTTTTATCCTAGATAATTTTGGTTATTTCTTTGCCGCAATACCTCAGTCCACATTTCAGGTGCCATTGTTTCTTCTTCCCTAAATTTCAAGGGCGTCCTTTTATAATAGTTTACATGTTTTCAATCACTCTCGTTCTGTAGGATTTACAATTTTTAAATCTTGTTTAGTGGCATTCAATCTTTGTTAGAGTAACTATCTAATGCTTGCGTTTTCTTCTTGAGACAGCAGAAGTATGCAGCAATTATTAACTTTCAACAAAATAAAATGTGTTGCATGACATCATCTCCTACTTGACTACTTGAAGAGAAACAGATTTTTACCGAACAAAATATTTGGCATGAGTGAAAAGGTATAATATAAAAAATTTATATAATAATCACCAGAACTGCATCATGTTCAGCAACTTCATTTAATAGTTTTTGGATATTTTAGCTTTTAAGCCAAAAGAAATTTAAGTAGGTCTATGTACTTCATTATTTTTTAAAAAATGTACGATTAAAAATGAAGTCATGTTGTGGACCTTCGTTGCCAGCATGAAATAAACTGCTAGAAACGCATTTGTGTTTAAGGTGCAATATTTATCATTCTACAGCCTACCAGGAATATATCCGGATATTTCAGCATAAGTTTAAAGCCAATCCACTTTCAGGCGTTAGGTTTACCTTTGGAAGACGAATAGATAACTGCTACACATCGTTTTTCTGGCCACCAAACCGACGGGATACCTGGCAAAAAATTTTAAATATTTAATCACGTATTTTTTTTTAAACTTCTACAAGTTACTGAAATCACAGAGCGCTCAATTTTGTGTACTGCTTAAACATTATTAGAGCTATGATAACTCACGACGGCTGTTGTTGTTGTTGTTTGTGTTGTCGTAGTCGACATCTTTATGGTTTTGTTTGTGTAGTAGTCCTTCATCAAAGGATAGAGATATTTCTGAACTTCGTTGAAAAAAGTCAGGCACAATATCTAGAATAAAAAAAGAGAACTAATATATGTCAGACATATGTTGTAAGGAAATACATAAAATAAGCATTAATGTTTGCGCCGATTTCGATTTTATGTACCTTTCTAGTGTGTTTACTTGTATTTAAACGTCTGTCTTACCTTCGTATTAATTTTTCTTGCACAAATCTGCTTTTAACTGAGCTAATATATAACAGATGTAACAGGCTTTATAATTTCATGCATGATGAAGCTAGTACAGCAGTTGGTACTGCACTGCTAACATCCATAAGTCTACATGGCTATTCCTTGAAGTTTACCAAGTAAAACTTCGTAGACCATTAGTGACGTCCATATTTTATATCGTTTCCTACCGTAAACATTTAAGGTGATCCGCATTTTAAGAAATATTACAAATGTCATTTGCGCTTCGTGAAGTGAGGATTATGATTTACTAGTGCAGATCAAAGAGGGCCGGAGGTTGGTATGGTCCCATAGATGTTGGCACATGTTGATATGCCACAACAAAAATCCGGGGTAAAGCCACTGATTCGATCAGCGTTGTCAACAAATCCTCTCCCACGACCTCATCTTGAACCCCAGACAATGTACGCCTCTCGGGGTACAGCAGACGGGAGAGGGTGCGGGCGAGTTATCAGCGCCTTAAAATCTATACAATTATGTAAATAAACTACGACGTCAAGACTGCCCACTTGTGTACGCCGGAAGGACAGGTAGTCATTTCCAAATAGGTTTCAAAGAACATGCCTTAGTCTACAAAAATAACTACAGCAAATCAGCCTACGCCCAACATCTAATAAAATGATTAGAGAGCGACCTACTTTGCCGCCGGAAGTGACGTCACAGTCACGTGATGCAAACAAACATGGCGGCGGGGTAAATGACCTCTGGACCGGAAATGACGTCACGTGTAAACAAAGATGGCGGACAACCTTGCCTCCGGCGGTCACTTGGTGTATACAAACTTGACGGATGACCTAATTTCGGCGGACATTATGGCGCCTAACCTAACTTAAGCCTCTGATATGTAAACAAATGACGTAATATGTAAACAAATATGGCAGACGACCTTGCCCCAGGCGGTCACGAGATGTAAACAAACATGGTGGATGACCTACTTATGGCAGACTGTGTGGCGCTTAACCTAACGTTAACCTCTGATATGTAAACAAATGACGTAGTATGTAAACAAAGATGGCGGATGACCTACTTAAGGTAGACTGTATTGCGCCTAACCTAACTTTAACCTCTGATATGTAAACAAATGACGTAGTGTGTAAACAAACATGGCGGCCGACCTTGCCTCCGGCGGTTACGTGATGTAAACAAACATGGAGGATGACCTAATTTTGGCAGACAGTGTGGCGCCTAACCTAACGTTAACCTCTGATATTTAAGAAATGACGTAGTATGTAAAGAAAGATGGCGGACGACCTTGCCCCAGGCGGTCACGTGATATAAACAAACACAGCGGATGACCTTATTTCTGCAGACAGTGTGGAGCCTAACCTAACTTTAACCTCTGATATGTAAACAAATGACACAGTATGTAAAGAAAGATGGCGGATGACCTACTTGCGCCTAACATAACTTTAACCTCTAATTCGACTTGAACGATAAAAAGAATAGCGTCCAAAATCTTGATACGCACTTTGTTGTCGTCTGAAGGGTCTAAAATATAAAATTATTCTGGTGCACGTGTAAGTTTAATGTTTATGTCATCACCGTTATTTAACATTTCATCTGAATTGAACAAATCAGCACGGAGCCTCCGATATAGTTCAATAGTGTTAGCTCTGTTGAGGTAATTTAACCGTCAGACGTAACCACTGTTGTCTTTGAGTTCACCAGACGAATCGAGGTACCAAACACTGGAGAGTAGATGCGTGCCAGACGCGTCAGAATCGTAGTTTATAAGCTTTTCGAGGTACGGCTTGTAAAGATAGTTTGGATCGTGAAGAGTAACAGGTTTATCGTTTAGCGAGATACTGAGAGAACTAAACATTGAGTGTATTAAGTTGTTAACACAACCCACTGTGTTTGGCTCAGCACTTTCTATATCTGATCCATCAGTCTTGACATTTTTGACGCGTAAGAGTAGATCCAAAGAATTTAAATCTATGTAGTAATCGCTATGGCCCGAGCAATTAAATTCCAGCTGGGCAGGATTGTCTGCTGGCGCAACAGGTTTGTATGTAACGGTGTGAATATTTACGACAGATGTTTGAATACTGCGATTGAGGAAGATGTGAATCCCTGAATTTAAACACTCCATTATTTCTCTGTGAAAATATCCTTCATCTTCCTACGTTTGTGTCGAGACAGAATTTTTTTTTCGACTTGCGTGTCTTTTTTAAATTCAAGCCAGACCCCGTCATCTTTTTAATCTTTTCTTGGAGTTTGCCCCTTGCTTCATTGAACCGATTTTTGAAAATAGCACCCACAGGCTCTTCTCGTTCCTTATTAAGAACACCAGATATTACATTGGAACCTGTTTTCAACGCCTGTTTGCCGACCGCCTTTGCCGCTGAATACAATAGAGGTTTTACAAAACGGAAGATCCCTCTGAAGAAGGACCCTATTCCTTTACCCCTCTGCATTCTGTAACTAGCACTGTAAACAGGACCAATCTCACCACCACCACTTTGATTTACGTAGTACCGTGTATATCGATCCATTGTAACTACCATACTGAAAATTATTACGCAGAGGACTTCTTTTTAAAGTGTAATATTACGAGGCATGGAATATCGTTATCTTCAAACAACACATTTTCATCAGTTTTCTTAACTAAACGAATTGAAATATACTCTATAAAGAACTCTTCCACTGGCTTGTACAATGGGTAGTCAAATCTATTGTAACCCGTGTTCGATGGGAAGTGCAAGGAAGTTAGTAGTCACACATAAGAATCTCCAACCAAATTTGGTTTGATAATATCGGTTTGAATGTATACGGGTTCAGGCTGATCAAAGTTAAAATTGTCTTTTTTGGATCGGTTCACTGTAGAAAAACGGCAGTTAGGTGGGTTCGTAATTGTTTCTGCTAAATCTTCAATGCCACGCGCAGGGAAATAAGAAACAAAATTTTCATTAACCATGATGGAATTTTCTCCGCTACTCGAATTAAACAACTATTCACTTTGCTTCTGATATTTGTTTATATAGTTGCTAAATATACGAACAAAGTTTTCGTTTATAGACGGTTTGTAAAATTGAGGTATATTTATGAGATCAAACACAGATTGATAGTCCTTTACAGGAAATGTGATTTCCTCAGAATCTAAATGAAGATTATTGTGCAAAGACCGTTTTTGTACTCTTTAGGGTAAGATATTTCGATTAGGCTAATCTCCCATTTACCGTGTTCCAACTCGTGTGGTGTAGCCAGTTTGGTTCTAAAGTAGGCTATTGTGTTGGCCGGGAAATAATAACCGGAACTGTCTGATGGCAATATTACGTAAAAGTGATCCATTATAATTTCTTGATATCGGTCGCGTTTATCCAAGAATTGAACGTCGCGACGTATCCTCTCCATTTGGGAAGATGTTGTTTAATACCATCATTGTAACGAGTGCGTAATTTTTTTATCCATTTGGAACTCGGTTTGGGGCGATACAGTAACTTTGACAAGTTCGTAATTGTAGTACTGACCTTCTATAGGCCGATCCTGCAAGTCTGACAGTTCATAAACAGGTTGGGGCACGCGGTGAATAACCTTAACAACACGGAATATTTCTGTTAAAAATGTTTGTTCATACCCCTTGGCAAACATCACCTTTTCTTTCGTTATCCTCACAAGATATCCTACTTTGAATTTAACACGACTTTTAGGAATTTTAGCCCTCAGGCTGTTCACCTTTCGCTACACTGAGTAAATGTTGGAACGAGTGACTTTGCTCGGAGGCATACATATTGTGGAATGCACAGGGCTGTTGTTTATTTATAGCGTCCAAGTAACGGTATGTGTTATTCTTGGTGAAATACTAATACATTCTGGACTTGAAACTTCTCTAAAGCGCTCCACAATAGCGCCCTTTATGTTGTGGTTGTGAGTCGTATTAAAACTTACGCCCTGTCGTTTCAAGTACTGCCGGACAGTTGCATTAACAAATTCAGTACCTTGTCCGATTGTATACTAATTGGTTTTCTATTAGAGGTACGCTCCAGGCGTAACGTGAAAATATGTCTATTACTTATCATTGTATTTCGAGAGGGAGCTTAAATCTGCAAGATCCATTTCCCAGACATCATCAATATTTGTTACCGTATATCGGTTTCTAGGGAACCTCTTCCTTACAGGTTTATGTAAAGTGTACGTGCCCTGACCCGACAACCATCCTTCTAGATCTCTTTTATTATTTCTACCGGCCTTTACCAACTTTGCTACTGAACCAAACTCTGCTGCGTGTTTAGGATCGAAATAAACTTTACCCAGAGACAGTATTATTGTACCGATTCCCAAGGCGCTTCTTTTTGCTGGTAAACAGTTGCGAAATAAACAGCATATATTTAAGACCCTTATTTACTTTGATCTTACCTGTGGGACTATAATTAACTCTATGAGCGTTAGACTGCAAGAGTATTTGTTTATATGCTTGTCTATCCTGAATAGTGTCCGCGTATTTGTCAGGTTTAGACTTTGTCAACAATTCCCACAGTCCCTGAGTTGCCTTGTACTTTCTGCCATCTACAAATACGTGTTTATCTTTATATTTAAAACTCGAACGCCCTATTTTAAAAGAACCGTAAGCATAATCTTGATACACGCCATACGTATGGTCTTGCGACATCTTACGTCTCAAAACATTTTGAATATACTCTGAATGCATTGGTGAAACATCGGTTTCTGGTTTAGACTCCATTTTAAACAGAGGCACTGATCCGATTATACGTTTCCGTTTGGGTTTTGTTTTAAAACTCTGTTTGGCACTACTAGTTTCCATAATGGGAATGGGAATGTGTTCCCGTTTTTGTTTTTCATTTTTCAACTATGGGTCTTTCTGAAGACAAACTTGGGTCCATTTGTTATCACTGTGGTCTTTAGTTTTAAGTATCTTTTTAACCGACGGCGGTCTTGGTGGTGTTTGGCAAAGGTTTTCCCACAATTCCGGAGGAACTAAAATAATACGTTGCAACGCCATTTGTTAACTGTTATTAATTAATGTTCCTATTACACCCGACAAAGTACTTGTGAGCAGTGGAACTATAAACCCACCTTTTGGAATTAAAGGTTGCCGTTTACTTTTGAAATTAACGTTTGGATCCACTAACGCACGTAAACAATCCTTATATTTACTCAATTTACACTTTTCCTCTTTGGATAATTTATGATTTGCATTTAGCGTATGTATTGCACACTCGACAATAACTTTTATCAAGTCGTCGCCGGGAGATGCAAGTAACGCACGTCTGGCTTGGGTTTTAGCGTCTTTAAGTACTTGAAGGTAGTGTAGCAGCGACTTCAACCGGTTTATTACCTCGAACAGGTGCAAACACTTCTGTAGTTTCCCCCGGGAATATCTTTGTTCTAAATCTCAAGAGATCGTTAATCCATTGTGTCAAGTCTAAGAATAAATAGGTATGCGGATCTTTACACACTTCTGTGTACATCTTATGAAAACTGGAAGCGTTTTCGGGGTAGACTTGTCGGGCCTAGTGCACAATTTGAGTCTTGTCTCTAGGATTCTTAAACACCACTATATACTTGCTATTTAAAGAAATATAACTCGATGATGGAACTTGGTGAAAGAAGTTTTATGTAATTAGTACCATACTAATGTTACGATGATGCGATCCTTTGGTAAATAATTGGTTCACTTTTGTAGAATGGGCAGAGTCCATAAAATCATCCAACACTATAAGCGTAGGTATATATTCGGGATTTTCAAAGTGCAGTACTCCATTAACAAATGACACGCTTTTCAAATGATGCGGGGCGTTGTTTTCACTATGACACCACTAATATTTTCAAACGCAATGTCACAAAGTTGCTCCCTTAACAAGGCTTTTTTTCTTGAGGCGGAAGCACAGAGACCCAGCACAGGTGATAGGCTCCAACACCGATCGAGTAGGCGAGACGGCGCCGAGACGCGAGGTTCACTTCAACAATCGTATAACAAAAGTAGATTTCCCACAACTACTAGTTCCTTCGACGATTAGCGTGAATGGATGTTTCAACTTCAAAGGCATACTATGAAATGAAGTGTAATGCGTAATACTTATTACTGATAAATAAATAAATAAATAAATGTAATAAATAAATAAATAAATAGATAATTAACCTAATATCCCTAGGGAAGGGAGTCAAAATTGTCCATAAGCCGGCGCTTCTTAAAGACAACCTTGTACTCCTTTGTTCTGAAACAGCTACACCACAATGTTTCCGCTTGATCTTCCGCAGATTGTGTACATGCACTGGCGGGGCATTTTCTAGAAACATATCCCTCAAGGTGGTGAAGTTTACACCTTTGGAATTCTCACAATTCAATGTTATACCCTTCACTTTGCACTTTGTTGCACGTTTTCCGGTCGAGGGGCAAAATACCTAAAACGCATAGTTGTTAGATCACCCGACACAAATTCTTTTACAAAGGAGGAAGAGTCGTACTCCTCAAACTCATATGTTAGGTCGCCCAGATAATCTCCTGTTTTTACTTTCGGGGGTCATTATCCTTCTGAATGAAAATGACTGAGTCTGTATACAGTACAAAACAGACTACCCTAATTTACTCAGAAACTCGTACAGTTTTAGTCGAGCTTGTGTGTTCACGTAGGCAGCAACCGCCACGTTTACGTTCCTCCCTACGGCAATGTTGCCCTCGGAATATTTCCAAGAGACCCATGCCACGTCATCGTTCGGGAATATGAGGTTTGTAACCTCGGTACCCGGACATGTCAAGAGCTCGTAAAACTCGTTCTCTGAGTCTACAATAGTAGCCTGACTCTTGTTTTTGTTCTTTGTGCATTTGCCCCACGTTGAGTTCAATTTGGGTTTTACCAAAGTTCGTTGCCCTGCATTTTTGGAAACGGATGCCTTGTCTAGAGCAATTCCCTCTGCGTGCCGTTAGTCCTCAATGTATCTATCATTGTCCTCTTCACTTTGAACACAGGATGGGTAGCCGGATGATTCCTGTTCCAATTTTAAGAACATGTTCACGTACTCTGCAAACATATTTCCAGTATTGGTGTCCTTGTAAAAGCACGTCACCCAATATCCCAAAATTCAAACACGTCCATTATGCCATACCCCATCTCTACAGCCTTGCGGACTTCAGCCACTACCCTTGTATCAATTATATACCGCTCCTCATCAGAGTGTGTACAATTACCATGGTTCATAGTGTCGGCACAAGCAGATCACAAGGGGAACATCAGTTTGGTGTTTTTGTACGGAAGCACCGGATGATACAGTTTCCTAGGAGGTAGAACCTTACATTTGATAATACCCTCCCTTATCCAAACAGCCAGGGGGCAGTCTGCACCCACGTACACTTTCAGGTGGCCAAAGGGAAACTTGCCATATTTACAAATGTAGGGTACAGACTCATAACGCCTACATAGTATATCTTCTCCCCTTCCTTGACTCTGCAATATGTTTTAGTAGCTTCGGTTCTACACCGTAGAAGGTATCTCGAATATTTATTGGAGAATTTCTCACATAGTGGTGCGAGCAAAGTTCATTTTTTTTGCGCAACAGTTTTCTAAACTCACACCCCCAGATCGAAACAAACTTATAACCAGCATTTTCGATTTTCTGCAACCTCGCCTTTGTTTCTTCATAGATGTTATGCAAAGTCTCCTCAGTCTTACCGATGGGTTTGTGTCGATTAGGTATGCAAGGACAACCATGCCAAATGCACCCTGGGTACTCAAAGACATCATTCGTTTCTTCGCAGTACCCACTGAATTTCACATTAGGTACCCCAGTCAAACGAACTTCCCTTCCATTACCGGCATGAGAAACAATATTACGCGGCCGACCAATGTACGCCAACCATTTAAGAGCCTCAACAGACTGACTAGCCACATACGGTAGCCCCTTCTCGGGATAATACCTACAGAACCTGGTTTCGGAAACATGGTCCGGAACACCTTGTTGCAAATGGATGATATTGTAATGGCTTGCCGAAAGGGGTCCATCTTGACCAATTTCAAAAACAAATTCCGAAAAGCACAGCATGCCTGTCTCGGTACATTGACGTCGTCCATACAATAGGCCAACAGTTCCTCTCTACTGTTAAAAATTTTGTCTTTTACCCCCTAATACCAGGCCGAAAATTGGGTTCGTTCATCACCAGACATAAAGTCTGCCTCATAGAACTTGTGTGCGGGATGACAGCCCACATAAACCAAATTGTTGGCAGTTTTGAAGAAGTGGGGATAGTACCCCTTCTTACATGTGAGGTTGAATGATTTGGGCATGCTCTTGAGACTCATTGGCAAAGAGTTAAGTGAATCGAGATAGTGGAGATTCTCCACAACCACACTGAGAATTTTGTTACCGTCCATTATCAATTGCGGGGCTCATGTCATTTCAAGAAACCTTCTAAGAAGAAACCTGTACGTCGTATCCGCGAGAATTGTGTGAACTAACATAAACGTTATCTGCGAATGGTCGGGACTGGCAGAGATAATGAATAAATTTACCTACGGGGTCTTACCAGAACGCATGGACACGCTTCAGACACTGTTCACCATCGACACTCATATAATCCACGGCTTCACACTTAGAACAAATTTGCTAAGCACATATGATGTTCAGTACGTATTCAAAAGACCCATCACGCTTCTCAAGGTCTTGTGTGCACCCCTTATCGAAGAAACGTACAAAAAATTGTCCGACAACTTGCTAGGCTTCAGTGGAGGCACGTAGCAAACGTGGCCTGAAGGTTGCTTCTTATTACAAAAATTACAAAATTTCGTATAACATTCGTTTTTGGAATCACCAGTTACTAACAAACTACAATTTCGGCAAACTTGTCTCCACTGAACAACTAGTTTGTCTTTCACTTTGAGAGTTATATGATTCTGAAAACATTTCTCACTGAGAAACCGTCTGTTGCATGTTCTACAATACTTGGTCTGATCCTTAATACACGGTGGTGTAACAGTACATAGGGAGCAAACGTTTTCACATTTGTGGGTTTTGTCGTATAATGTATCACACCCATTACATATGTACTTTTTCGCCATAGTACCCTTTAGGTTGGTAATTACATTGTAGTGCTCATTGTCCGGATCATATAGTAAATGTAATTTCTTGGCCGAACGCGAATTTCCACTAAACGTGACCATATGTCTGTTCAAACCATCAAACACAATAATTTGGTTGTCCGGAAAGTGGTTTGAAATTGCCGAAGTTCTTCAAAGCCTCCGCCATTAAACAGACCAACACCGGAAGCCTTCAAGAAATCTTCAACAGGTTTTTTAAGCCTTTGCCATCCCTACATGATTGGTACTTTGGGTCACAATTAACACGAGCCGTGTCGATAATAAATGCATAAGCCAAATGATTGAGAGCCGCCTTAACTGTAACGATACACTTTTTCGTCCTAACTCTATCGTTACCAGCAGGCATCATTACATGGTCCAAATGCACTTCGAGACGGGCACTCAGACCAAACCTACCATTGCTCTGAATCACTTTCCCGAGGACGGGCCAGACCACATCAGGGTTAAGCAGGTCCCGGCGATGTAAACTAATGCCAACCACTTTATCCTGTGTGTTCTCAGTATTGCGGTTTCTCAAACCCACCAAATCCCTACCCGGGACGTCATTGACTAGGTAGTTTGTCAATCCTATAATGCATTCCTGAAGATAGGTACCGGGATTTTGCTCTTCAACCGGAGAATTAAACTTAATTAGAAGGATACGCCCGCTCGCATTCCGTATAGATTTTGAGGTCTCTTCCAAAATCATAAAGGGAAGCTGTTCCGACCACGGGTTGTTCTTACTAGTAGAGGCTATTTCCTCCTTGCTTATAGAGGGGATCTGAGCAGATGGAATAGTTCTCTCCCTACTAAGAAACCCTTTCTTGGCCATTATATTTTGATTTATAATTATACAACTTACTTGAAATTAAGTATTAAACGTAGTTTCGAAGACTGCTGCAGGCAACAGGTATCGAAGACTGGTATCAAACACAGTAGCTCAGATTGTTGACAGGTGTGGAACTGGTTAGCGTTCACAGGTGTCGTAAAAACCACCCTTGATAACGAAGCAGAGGTCTTCACAATGCTCAACCCTAATGGTCTCACTAATGGGTTTTGAGATCTCCATCTGTCTAATTGGTTTGGCCTGAGGGGGTGAAAGGAATAAGTCAGCTACGTGGGCCTATAACACTAATGGAAATGGCCTGAGGCATGTACAGGGGTCTAAGTGGGTTTGTGATATTATCTGTTTAAAGGAATGTTATTGGGTTTACCCCGGGGCGTGATGACTCATCACCTTTGTCCGGAATTTAACTCTGCTGACGACCTTGTGTGCATGTTCAAAGTTGCTTACCCCCGAGGCCAATACCAACCGTCCGTTTCTGTATCTTGTACGCAATCACTTTTAAATTATATTTTAAAAGTAGCGTGATATAGCAAGCATATTGTATGATGTTAGGTCAAACAAATTTAAAAGTACCTGCCGTATTGTAGAAACTGATAAACACAGCTCTCGCTGTCATATTGAGAAAAATGCACGCGTTCCGTCGTACTGTAGGATAGCGCCCATCCTAATGAACGTCAGTCTACCGATCTAAAACTAATGCGACTGAGACTAAAATAATTTGCATAATAGATGAATTGCATAAAAATAAAGGCCGTATAAACATTAATTACATAATTTTCATAAAAATTAGAATGTTTGAATATCAATTAGATAAGTTGCATATCAATTAGGTCATTTGCATATTAATTCGTGAGACCAACTTTCAGCTATCATACTAGCGCGCTGGTCGCCATATTGCAAAATGGTGTACCTTAATATTATGTTTAATTTTAGAAGTTGCGCTAAATCAATATGACGGAAAGCGCGAATTCAAATTTAAGTTACAATGTTTCCAGCTTTCGCCGTGTTGTAGTGATGATAACAATTCTTTTTGGTATTTCACCGTCGTCTGGTAGTTGTTAAATGAAAACATTTCGGAATCCTGTATCGGTTCCATCTTTAACAGTTGATCTTCATACTTCATCACCTGTTGAAGATGGAACCGATACAGGGTTCCGAAACATCGGCTTTTAACAACAACCAGACGCCGGGGAAATACCCAGAAGAATAGCTATCAATTTAAGTTAGGTTAGCAAAAATTTAAAAGAACCGGAGTTGTAGCCATATTGGCAAACGCCAATTGAAACTTAGAGATAGGTTAGAACATTTTTAAAACTAGCGCGCTGGTAGCCATATTGTAAAATGGCGGACTTTAAAATTAGGTTTCATTTAAATGTACCGCGCTGGTAGCCATATTACAAAGTGGCAGAAAGTGCCAATTCAAATTTAAAGTCAGATAAAACAAGTTTTAAAACTGGCGCGCTGGCTCGCCATATTGTAAAATGGCGGACTTTAAAGTTAGGTTAACCCTCATTCAAAATAATTGCCGGCACCATACTGTCTGCCAAAATTAGCTCATCCGCCTATTTGTTTATATACTACGTCATTTGTTTACATACCAGAAACTAAAGTTTGGTTAGGCGACATATAGTCTGTAGAATTTATGTTATCCGTCATGTTTGTTTACATATGACGTCATTTGTTTACATATCAGAGTCTAAAGTTAGGTTAGGCGCCGTACTGTCTGCCATAAGTAGGTCATCCGCTATATTTGTTTACACCACGTGACCACCTTGGTCATGTATGTCCGAATTTTTTTACATACTACGTCATTTGTCTACATATTAGAGGTTAAAGTTAGGTTAGACGCCATACAGTCTGGGATAAGTAGGTCATCCGCCATATTTGTTTACATCACATGACCGCCGGGGCAAGGTTGGCCGCCATCTTTATCTACATACGTCATTTGTTTACATATCAGAGGCTAAAGGTAGGTTAGTCGCCATACAGTCTGTCGAAATTAGGTCATCCACCATATTTTTTTACACCACGTGACCGCCTGGGACAGTTCGTAGGCCATATTTGTTTACATGTGACGTCACTTCCGGTCCAGATGTCAATGATCCCGCCGCCATGTTTGTTTACATCACGTGACTGTGTCGTCACTTCCGGCGGCAAAGTGGGGTCACTAAAATGGCAATTCGCCATGCCAAATAGAAGATATTATGGCCATAATAATTTCAACGCGAAGAGGAAAACGCCTGTACACGGTTAAAAATTATATATATATATCAAAACATGTAAACAATGCATGAGAACTAATGACAAAATACTATTACTGAAAACAAAATATTTGATGTAATAGTAAAACAAGACTCTCGATAGATGGCGCAGCACCAACTACGAACTGTGGCTAAGAAAACCTTCAGTAGGTCACGTAACACAATGTGAGGAATAGAGCTGCTTTTGAGCGACCTATAAGTTGCCACCTTACGGTTCACTCAATGTGTAAGTAATGGACAACTATATGTAATATAACCTAAAATCAATCATATATTTTCTAACATATTATACACTGTTATAGGAAATCTCCATACGACCTATGCCAATAGGATTTCATAAAATCAACTACCGACACCTGCCAATTCTAAAAATTACAAGATTTTAAATGTTAATTTCAATTATTATAGTTGATTGCCACAAATTTTATCCCGAACTGAATAAGCAAAAACTGGATTGTAATATAATTGGTAAGAAGTGAGATCTCTCTTCCATCAGATGATATATACTTCCTTGAAATGTGTTAGTTATCAGCCTGATGAGGACCCCATGCGTTTGAAATATGTTGCTGAGTTAATCATTACTTCATAAGTTGTGTTTTGACGGTCTAGCTGTTTACTACTTTTATAAAAGGCAAATCAATATAACATAAAATTACAGTTATTGTTTCGAGATTAAAACCAGCCTTTGACTTCAAAAAAAGGTTAAATATATATGAAATGCTGCAACGGACAGAAATGCCTGAAAGTTATTACGTTAATATGGACGAAATTGGAAGAATCAAAAGGAAGGATCATTCTTGAAAATTATTTATCTGACATATTTTCAATCTTCAAAGGAGTAGGGCAAGGTGATACATTCTGAACAGTTCCCTTTAACATACTTTAGATCACATTTTTGTAGTAAAAACATCCCGTTGTGTTTTAATACTCAAAATAAAAATGTGTTATTCCGTCGAAACGCAACAATATCATACTATTATCAACACCCTAGCATGTATACATGTTTCGGTCTTTTCTAGACCATCTTCAGGCCAAACGTTTCAGTACAAGTTGCAATTGGTGTGCACTATACATTATGGGATCTCATACTGTTTACAGGGTGTGCGTAAAACACTTATAAAAGTATTTATATTTAAAAAACTCTTGTACAGGATGTAGTGTATCTAAAATATTATGTAGGTGTTTACTACCAACTATGAAGGTACTTTCATTAAAACAATTATGTAAATTTTATGATAACTGCCCTGTATCGGTGTATTTCAAAATTAGCGTGTCAAAAATTATATTTGTTCTCATTTTGAAAGAAACCGTTACAGGACACTTACCACTATAACTCCCCTACCGACCGCAACATCCTCAGTCACAAAATACAGCACAACCCAAATGCACGTACACGCCGCGAGTCTCAAAATTCTGCGTAAAAATGTTAAGTACTCGTATACACTCATAAATACCCCAACACGATTAGATTTTACATCCAAGTACAAATACACTTCTTATTACAGAACCATTATTACGGGGTAATAACTACAACACCCCACCAGACTCTCATCCATCGAGTACCAATAAGGATTGTATACATCAATCATTCGATATCCAACTCACGCCAGAGTTTGTTTCATTATTTTTCAAATACGTATGTATACTAAATATCAAGAAATCCGTATGTTACTAAAAATTTCCACAATCTAGCATACTCACATACACATACATGGACGTGGCTTCAATTTAAGTGCGTGTATATTACATTTAAAAATGAATGTTTATGTGACTGAGTGTGTATACCAGATACATGTATACTTATGATGTAATCCTACAGTTTCATTATTTAGCCATCTATGTACACATACTTACATGCACAAACATTGATTCCAACTATGTGTATATATACTGAGTACAACATTAAGTCTTACTTGAAAGTCCACATGACCACGGGTTTTAGAACTATTCGTTACTTGTATATTAATATACCATACAGTTGGCATAATTTATTTAAATGAAAGTACCTTCATAACCCATAGTAAACACCTACATAATGTTTTAGATACACTACAATCTGCTAAACAGTTCTTTTTTAAATTATGCAGTATACTTTTAAAGCGGACGGTCCATCCAACTCCGCAATAAAGAACACGAAAGACACATGAGACTGGTTCAACCCGACAAATCAGCGGTTGCCGAAAATAGTTTCAATCATGACCACATCATCAGATTACAGGATACTAAACTCCTCTCCTCTAAAACTGGCTACATGGATCGTCTCATCAGA
>Ga0123354_10005776_pt1 | contig 18132 bp, 16 predicted proteins | sample TergutLab28metaG_2_FD_97872 | JGI IMG/M metagenome (GOLD analysis project Ga0123354, IMG submission 97872) | Labiotermes labralis P4 segment gut microbial communities from Petit-Saut dam, French Guiana - Lab288 P4 | ecosystem: Host-associated > Arthropoda: Insects > Digestive system > Gut ...
ATATTAGGATGGATCTCCAGGAGGTGGGATGTGGGTATATGGACTGGATTGGGCTGGCCCAGGATAGAGACAGGTGACGGACGCTTGTGAGTGCGGTAATGAACCTTCGGGTTCCGTGAAATGTGGGGAATTTCTTGACTAGCTGCAAACCAATTAGCTGCTCAAGAAGGACTCCGCACCATGGAGTAAGTAAGTAAGTAAAGGTTGGAAATTTCCTCCGTTAATTTAGTTGGTAAAGGATTTCTGAGTAATTTCAAATCATCCTTTAAGGTTGAATGCGATTATTTATTTACTTATTTACATGAATATTTTTTGGGACTTCTTGGCTCTTAAAGAAGAGAGCTACATTCTCTCGAAACGTCGGGAACCATTCACCCAATGACGCAACGTCGCATTTACAAGACCTTAATCCTCAGTAAAGCTGCTGTTATAATATCAAATTTAGCATTTGTGCATTTCCTCTTGATTGTAACTTTGCAACATTCTAGGCTTTCACAGCAGTATGGATGAATTTTCAACTATGTTTTGTTACTGAAGATGGAAGAAGTAAGCCCTTTCGAAACGTCGGTATCTGGTTGTCGGGTAAACATGACGTTGACATCTCAGAATACCTGAATATTCGATTTTATTTACTCATAGTGCGGTTGATGTATGAAGGGGCACTCGACACTTTTTATTACTCAAATATATTTTTCACTCAGGATTTATATTTTTGTAATGAGTGTTTTAATTTCATGATTAATTTAATATTTCATCAAAGTATGTCTGATTCGGGAAGAAGTTTTAAGCCTCCCTGTAGATCCCTGTTAATTCTGTGTATGCAATAATTCCGTACCATGACAGATGTCTCCATAGCTCTGCTCGCTTAGCCTAGTCCGACCAGGAAGTAGCACCGGCCAACAGAGAAGTGATGAATTATGTCGGTCATAAAATCTTTCCGACTCGCACTCTCAACTGTTTGCCTGCTAGCTCCCCCCACACCGCCCTCATTACAGTACAGCCACTCACAAAATAAATTATATCCCTTCCTCCTCCTACTGTACATCGATCCATATATTATTTAAATACTCACTACAAATTCCCACTTCCACCAACAAAGTTAACCTTTAATTGAGAAGACCGTAATAATTATCACCATGAAAACTATGCAATTCTTTCTGTCATAAATAAAAATAGGTCGGTAATGAGAATTAAGTTTACGGTTTTTGGGATATGGGATGCCGCGTATAGCAGTATTTATTCCGTAAAGTCTCCAGCCTCAGGCGCGTGTACCGTTAGCTGATGTCACATGTCGGGAGAGTGTGTGAAGTCGTGTGCGAGTGGATCAAAGTGTGTCTGCAGTCAGAGCGGTAGAGGTGTCAGTATTCGTCTGCTTACGTAGCAGCTGTAATCACGTGACTGGGGTAGGAGGTAACCGTAAGGTTTGCGGGACTCGCGCTGAAGGTTGTCATGGAAAATGACGGGGACTTTGTGGATGTAATGCTTCTACACTTCTGTATAGGAACCTGTTGTCACCATGGCAGCATGTTAAGTTGCAAGTGTTCTGCGGGAAGAGGTGGGGTCCTCGCAATTGAATTTTACTCGTGTTGAGATAAGGAAGGAATATGTGGGACTGGTGGTGTGGCTCCATGCATTCATAACTTTGACGCTGGTTGGAGATGAATGGTCAGCCCAAAGTCCATTGTCGACTGTGAAGAGAAAGAATTCTGAGGGAAAGACTTCGGAGACTATAGAAGTCTGTAGACTATAAAAATCTGTAGACTCATATTAATGCCGTACATGGAAATGGTCGCTCTTTTTGTTCTAAGAAACCTACGCAAACACATAAATGAAGTCTGTGGGCAGAACGTATACATTTTTAAGCGCGTTTCGAAAAGCGACTTGTAACTCCACCTCTTTGAGAATTTTTCGAAAATCTTTCTCTACATTTCAAGGTTTATTAGTCTGACAGGAATGACGGCTACTTTACCTGAAAACCTATGTTCATTTACTATAATATCTCGCTGAATTCTTCTTAGAATGAGAGATGATTTAGAAAAATTTACAGAGATAATCAAAACACATTTTACATTCAATAACTTTTTTCCCGAAAATTGTGTTCTTTATGAAATAATGTGGAAAAATACGGTAGAACCAAACAGGTCTCAGAGGACAATATAGAGTGGAGCGTGCTAATTGCATGCCCAAGGACTAAGGCGAGAATACAGATACACACTCAGAATATGTGAAACTTAATGCTCTTCCATGGTTATGCGATTGGACCTCAGTGTTACGTTACACGTGTATATTGCCTGTCTTGTTTATTGATTGAACCTGTTGGTACGTAGAGTCAGCATTTGTTACAGTGCTGAATAAAATAGCAACAATACATTTGAAAAATATGGAATACCTTTAAACAAATCTGTAACCACCACCAAATATAGATTGTTGTTTACAATGGACTGTAAGTCAAATAGGAATACTCTGGTGGATAATAACACGCATTACGTTGTGAGTTTGTCTACAAGCTAATAGCTTCGTCAAATTTTAGACATATGTTGTTCCAAGAATTATAAATTTGTTAGTTCTTTATCATTTTCTAAAATACCAATATCTGGGTTCATGGATTTTTGTACAGTCAGAACTGTAGAAAAAGAGGCATTTTTGTAATATGCATTTTAAAGTACATATTTTTGTGTACGTCTGTACATAGCATGTCGAGCTAGTAGCAGTTACACTATACACAACCCCTAAACACTTCCACCCTCTTGTCCCCTTTCTATCCCGAGCATTCCCAACCACCTCTCACACGCATAGGACATATCTAGTGGATGGACAGCACAGGTAGATATAATTTAGAACCATGTTGGTGAAACACTGAGTGTGGTGGTCGTGTGTTCACGGTCTAAGCCTGCCTATCGTATAATCGGTTACAATAAAAAGTAATTATTTATTTAAGTGAGGAGTGAAATGTGGCGTAGCAATAAAGTCATTGCCCTCGTCAATGTGGGTCAAGTTGAGGTGATCGATTTTAAACTTTTTTTTTCAAATCAATAATCACGAAGATGGAGACAGTGCTTGTGTTCTAGCAGGCTGGAAACTAAGCGGCGAGAAACCCGCGACAGTTTTAGAACAGCAGGTTTCGTATTTTAACGAATTCAGAACGATCCTCTGAATCACTAGCCATTTTTAACACACACAAAAAAAGCAATGGACAATAGCCAACGTACCTGTCATTGCATTCCCGCAGCCAGTATTTCTCACACTGTTGCAGTTGTCTGTGGGAGACACAGTGACCCTTTCTTTAAAACAGTAAAACCAACCTGTTCTTGAGGCCTCATGTGGTTTGGTTGCTTTACTTCTGAATTAGTACATCATATACATGTATCATCGTTATAAGCAACTTGTAGAATTTTAAGATTAGCTGCTGGCAATTCCTGTCTTAGTAAATATATGGAGCTTAAATTGTTAGCACAAGTTTGTTGCTAATATGGTAGCAACATTTTATGTATACCCTCTATTGGCAAGTCACACGTCTTGTGTTACGGCCTTGAAGGAGGAGCAAAACGTCGGTAATACAGCCTAAATGTATACGAGTCTGGTACACAATAAAAGGCTCCAGATACTCAATTTGTCATGGCGGCATGATGGAGTGGAGGGAGGCAAGTAGCTCCAGTCATTCTTGTATTGACACTGGATTGATATCTGTGGTCAGCTTTACCCCCCCGGGGTGGGGGGAAGCCTTCAATTTACATTGATGATGGGGTGGGCTGAAGAATCTGTCTGCAGGTTTCGGAAAAGAGAAAAATCTCTCGCACTTGCCGGCAATAGAGAGCCCAACGAACTGTAGGGCCTGCACTATCTCGAGTGTCTTTTGTAGTTAATATTCACATTTTTTTAAATTGCTCTGCTTCTAAACAAATGAGAACGAAATTACTAATAGTAATTTCTTCAAATCTTCCTTATTACCTCTTCCCCCGCCAGAAGGTAACTTTATTTTTTTGCTTTGGTCATTAGTAAAGACTGTTAATTGGGCGACCAGACAGCAGCGCTGGAGGGAGGAATATTTCCTTTATGGAGCCGTGGGAACAGTAAACCGAAACGAAAAGGAATTTGCATTCATGCATTCCTGAGAATAAAAGTGAAAAGAAGTTAAATTATCATAACCGAGGAATTACGATGTATCATTGAATTATTGATAACAATTTGATCAAGTGGAATTTCCATCAAACTGCTGAAGGCAATGGCGTATTATTGTGTACTGACACTGAAATTCTTAATTTCAAACTTTCGCCTTTTCTGAATGTTATATTCTTTCTTTTGGGTGATTCCCCGGGCGTATGAATTTTATGTGCCGACGTTTCGGAACACTGTCAAATCCATCATTATAGGGATGTAAGTAGGAAGGTTTCTTAATGGAAGGAATCAATATCTTCCCCGGCAGTATTGAAACTTATTCAATATTATAGCCCCTGCTGCTCACTAACAGACTGTTTCGAAACGTTGGCACCTAAAAATTCAGGCGCCCGGAAGTCACCGAAAAGAAACAATATACTCCTACTGCATGGTGCAGAGACCTTCTTGAGAAGCTAACTGGTTTGCAGTTAATCAAGAAATTCCCAGCATTTCACGGAACCCGAAGGTTCATTACCGCACTCACAAGCGTCTGCCACCTGTCCCTATCCTGGGCCAGCCCAATCCAGTCCATATACCCACATCCCATCTCCTGGAGATCCATACTAATATTATCCACATAACATGTTCTAAAATGTCTGTGATATTTTAAACAGTTTAATGACACTTGTTCGGCTGTCCCGTTTCCTTACTATCACTGTTTATCCACATTAATTTCTTGTCTCATTCTCTCATTTTTTTACACAATCATTCCCTTTTATTTGAAAGCCATACTCTTTGTGCTAAACCCATTTATCCGCTTCTGTATGTTGTATATATCCTTGTGGAACAGGTTTTGTCTCTGTTTGTTTTCCCCTCTCTGTTTAGCCCAGCTGATGTTGAACTACTGCATAGCCTCAACAGGGTGGTAGAGCAAGAATCAAGTTTTCTTATCAACCCAAATATCTTCCTCTGGCGTTCCATTTCCTTTATTCTCATCAACACAAATACTAGTCTGGTCGAACTACCGTATAACTCCTCGTAATTACTTATGTATGTGTTAATTTCATTGCTCTTCAGTTGTTATAATTCTTGCTGTATCAGTCTTGTTTCAGATTGGTATTTGTTATATGGTGTTTCAATTATGATCCTTCGAATTAATGACGAGGGTTTGTTCATTTTCACTTCGTCCTTCCTTCCTACTTGCGAATGTGCAGTCAGTGTGATGTTCAGCCTCAGTTAAAGGAAACAGAAGGTAATTACGACTGTGTGATAATGACTGTAATTACGTCACTTTTGTTTTATTTTGACGGCACTAGATGTCACAGGTATCATTTTTACATGACAGCAAACTGGTACGTTGTACAGAGTGCATGCAATTGGTAGTGCGATAGGTTGAAGCCAAACTGGAAACGATTCTGGTCTTCTGGGATGTGACGCTGTTGCGCCTGTTCAGGTGCCTCGACGTTTCGAAAGAACGTGTCGCTGTTCATGTTCAAGGTTTCAAGGTCCATGAAGAATACCGCTTCTTCATTCTTCATCGACCTTGAACTCTCGAATCTGAAGGACATTCCAATTAAACTTCCGGTACTAGTTAAACCAGCAAATAAACTTTATGTCCTAGACGACAAGAATCCACCATTAGTCCTCTGTGAAAGCCTCTAATCTCGCAGGTTCTCAAGAGAGTAACAATTCGGCTTATTCAAAACGTATCCTACGTAATGTAGAGGTGCTAATTTTATTTTATTCTGGCGGTGGTAAAGCTGGATGGTTCTGTGTGAAGGATGGCACCATTCTACGGAACGGTAAAACGGATCAGCGTGAGAGAGCACTTTCGGTAACAATAGCAGTCCAAACACGATATTCATAAGTAGATCGAGATTATTATTTTTTGTTTGACTTTAGCACGACTGAGAACTAATAGCGCTGATAAGCTGAAAAATATCGTGGTAGTGCACCTTAAATTCAATGAGAGTATATTCAGAGAATTTCAGGAGCAAGAAAAGTGATACCTGTTGACAAGCTGGGTGCAGAGGCTGCCATGTGAAAAAGTTGTAACATTGCCGGGAAAGGTATTAATGCCTTCCACTAGGAAATCGTTGACACATCCTTTGGGGGGGGGGGGGCAGGTTTGGGCCATTTCAAATTACATTTGGTACCGGGCGTATAGGACTTGAAGGCCTATTACATAAGTAAATTTAGAAGTATGTGCTAAGTTTTCCGTTACACAAAACACAATTATCCTTCCAAGGTAACTAGTCGCGGCCTCATTTTGTAAGACAGTTGCAGTTGGTGTGCTAGCTACACACATACATTGTAGCAGCCAGCTTGCACAGCCCCTGTACCCCACGCTACCTATAACTTGGGCCCATAGCACAAAAACAACCAGGCTGCAGAATCTTATATAAATGCACGAATTGCGTGTTTCGTTGCTGTTCATCAGAGCCACTTTCTCGCTTTTCATTAATCAGTCCATCCACATGCATTGGCTATCTTTATACAAACCACATCCAGAATTATGAAGTGCAAACTGTGTATATATGCAGACATAATGCAGTAGTGTGGTTGTTACCACCTAATGCTGTTTTGTTTGAAGTGGTTATGGACAGTGTGCCGTATGGACAGTGTACCGTATCTGCAATAATCGCACTTTTGCCTTTAAAAAAGGCAAACGTTCTTTTATCACCATGCTGTACGTGTATATAAATAATTGTGGTCCTGTGTATGTATGTATTTATGTATGCGTGTATGTATGTATGTATTATGTATGTATGTGTGTATGTGTATGTATGTATGTATGTGTGTGTGTACGCACGCACGTATGTGTTTATGCATGTATGTGTTTGTGTGTGTATGTATGTATGTGTGTGTGTATGTACGCATGCACGTATGTGTGTATGTATGTATGTGTGTGTGTGTATGTACGCATGCACGTATGTGTGTATGTATGTATGTGTTTGTGTGTTTATGTATGTATGTGTTATGTACGTATGAATGTATGTACTGTACGTATGTATGTAGTACTACGTAGACTACACTTGCGTGGATTCCTCCGTAAGTGTCCAAATTTCAAGTCGTGAACCAATTGGCCGAATTTTGCGACACTAGTTACGAATATTGTCCTATTGTAGGAAAACTTACACTCGTACTCTTGCATTTTATGCAATAACTACACCTTTGCTGAAATCGGAAATTTGTTAGGTGACAAAAAAGCAAGCTGCACTTCCTGTCTAGTCCTTTGTTTGATGAAGAATACTAAAGAGCCACTAGACCTATTTGTGTGAAGTTTATTAAAGAGATGGTTTCTAAACGCACATGTTGTAGTGCCTATTTGAAAAACTCATGTAAGTAAATAATTAAAAATTTGGTGAAGACTTGAAACTTTGAGTTTATACCCAACAAACTTAAGTTTATAGAATAAAAATTATAGATGTTTCTTCTAACGCAGGAAATTGTGTTAGGATTTAACTTCATCAACAAAATAAATGTCGAATTTCTGTATACCACTTTGCCAGTTGTTTTTATGGAGAAATTTATGGCGAATACAGAAATGCACCCCAAATGTTCATAGTGAACTATCTTATAATACAAGAATTGAAAATTTTGAAGATTTTTATTTTTTGTATATAAAAAATAATGTGGACGTGATAAGGTGGAATTTATTTGATATTTGATTTGAATTAGGTCAGGTGGTTTAGGACAGGGCCCGTTTTAAGTTCCTCTTGCTGATGGATGGCACATTGTTTATGTTGTGAAGTGGAGGAGATATGGAAGTGTAGCCGATCAATTTTAGTATAGTTGTTTATTAGGACTGCTTGCGTCAGTTACCCCATGGCCATGCGTTGTAGGTTAACTGTCAATGTATATTCAGAGCCTTTAGTGACAGGTAAGAGGGGAGACATTTAAATGCCGAAACGGTTAGGAACTGATAACGGAGGCTAGCAGTCCAGTAAGGAAGTCAGTCACGTGGGAGAGGTGTGAGTGAGGGAGTACAAGTGACTGTTATTTTAATAAAATATGATTTAGTTGTTTAACTTGATAAACCCCCTTTTTTATTTTATCAACAATAAATTGAGTAAATAATAGAAGTAAAAAGAAATAATTAAAATTATATGTGATTCGGTGAACCACACCCGTTTCCCGAAAGAGGATCACCTACCGGACTATGCACGTCGGGACAACAAAGTTACACAGGGTGATCGTGTAGAGAAGAAAGAATGGTAGGCCCAGATTTTTTGAAAAGGTTGTAATTTCAAAAGTTAATTTTAACTCAGGTAGAACAAGGTTACATAAAATTATACCACATGCCGCATTCCTTTCCACAGTACTTCTGAATAGGATTATATTTTTCTTCAGAATCCTGCCACCGTGTTAGCCGTGGAGAGAGATGACGAATTATGCTTCTGCTCTCCTTAAGAAGAAAACTTTCTTGGCGATTGTAAGAATAAGTCGTGTAAAATTGTACGCATTGCAAATTTGTGTATATCAGGTTCTTATAACAAAAAATGCACATTTTTGGCGCCAGGAGAGGGAAAAACTTTATTGCTGTTTCTCACGTGCTGTTTGCTCCTGTTTGATGAGAAGCAAGCACCGGTAGCGTATTGTGTGAGATCGGGGTTTTCAGCACCATCTACTACTACCGACCGAAGCGCGCACAAGTCACTACCGCCGACAGAAAGTAGTCCCGAGTTGCGCTCCCATCTAGCGACGGAATTTGGAACTCCATGCTCCCAGGGTTGCTGGTTATTCTGTCTGTGTCTACATCGGTTCCTCTCGCTCCACACTCGCACATGGTGGGGATACGAGCAGGTTAAATGGAAGGAGGGGAGTTTCTAAAGAATGGGTAGTGTGTTATGGAGGGGAGTTGGAGGGGCGGGACACGTGGTGATGCTATATGCTTCTGGCATGTTCTGTTAATAATGCAGCTACCTGCCTTTACTTTCGACTTTTTTTTCCTGCATTCCAGAAATGTTACCTAGTAAGCATCATTCGCACTAGAGAGGGACTATGGATCACGGAAAAACAAATCCCACCACAAAAATTAGTCTAATGTGGAAGAAATGTTTTGTGTAGGAATTAAACTATCTTTAGTTGGCAAGTTTTGTTAACCAAGGCAGTACATTTTGTATCGTGCAGCCTACAGACATTTTTAAAGGTACTTTTCTAATGTTTTTCGTTTTAACTGTTTTTCATGATTGCATTTAACAAATATGCGCACTTCGGAGATGATGTTGAAGTGAAAGTACAAGCCAACATTTATTTTTATACATGGGTCTACATGCCCGGCTGTGACTGCTGGTTTTAGTGGAGGAAGATGAATCTGAATTTTACACTCCTAAGTTACAGTTAAATAACCCGCGCGTCGGTAATCCTGTTGTGCGCCCTTACCAAGCTGTAAGTGTAGGTGAAGAGCTGTGATCACAGTAATTTGCAAATTACTTGAACCATGCCCCATGTTTTCGCTTTGTTCTGCTCTTACAGTGATTCTAAGGGTGTGTTTGCCTAATAATTTTGTTACTTTACATTCTGCTCGTTTCGTCCCTGAATATGACGGCTGGTTCTTTGTGAGGGTCTCCAAAACAGTTTATTTTCATACATCAACCCTCAACATGACGATCAGCTTATGTAAATGTTTTCGAGGCTGAGAGAGCGAGAGACTTATACCGTCTTCGAAGGCTGTACTTGATGTCTGTAAAGGTAAAAGGTAAAGCAGTCCCATTACAGGTCTGGAATGGCCCAGAGGGTTCCAGGAAGTTAAGGTTCCCAGATTTCATGACAACGGCACAGGAATGTGGTAAGGCTGTTAGCCTTACGCACCGGCCGCTTTTTACCCCCAGGAAATGCTCCTGGTACTCATCTCTGTTAGAGGCTGAGTCGACCCCAGGGCCATAGTGCGATCGGATGGATTTTATGTCAATGAAAAATTCCAATGACACCAGCTGGGATCGAAACGGCGACCTTCCGATTTAACCATCGTGCTACCGCGGTCCCCACTTGCTGTCTGTACTCTCTGAATGTCGGTCAGTCCTGAAATACGCGTTACTCAAAATTCCTTGTCTGGGAGCACAATTGCGCCCGGAGGCACATGTCGCTTGAAAAGTTACACATACTTAAGCGGAACGTTGCGTGATTCATTGTCGTGCTTCGTTTAGAAGTTCGAATTTAGTCCGAAATATTTGTGTAGGAGTTCCTGTGTTTGTATTCATAGCGCGCGAGGTAGTAAAGAAGCCACGCCGCAAAACAACAGTAGGCTTACCTTCCACTGCATGACCTGAGGGATAGCTACACACGTGGCACCTTGTGATCTCTTAACACAATAAAAACACGGCATAACGCAGGGGTGCGCAAATCCCCAGCACCAGATCGCTGTGGCTCTTAATATTCGTTTACGCTAGAACTCGCCAACCCCCATCTAGCTCCGTGGTTAAAGAAAGGGTAGACTTGTACCTCTACTTCCCCATTGTGTCTTCGTTGCAGGCTATACGGTAAACTTTAACTTGTTACCTTACCATTAAGGAATTCCGTTCAAGTCACCCTTCTGGCGCCAAAATTTTTAAGATTGCTCCAAGATTTTTGGAGAATTTTTGCACCTCTGGCAACAGGTATATTTTTGTACCCACCTTACGTATACCGTGTTTCGTGCACAGTGTACCAAGACATGGCGTGGTACAGTAAGCAGAGGTACGGTGATTCTTCGGCCATTCGGTACTTGTAATTATAATCCTCTTCCTTTCCATCTTAGTCATTCCACACTTCTGGTTCACGGAACTCCGCCGCCATTTATCGTAACGAAAATTTTCTTGCTTCAAAAAGCGTGCGAAACACTATCCTGGATTATTTAAGACAGTTTGAAACAACTTACATGGATCATCTAAGCATAGCCCAGAATTTGGTTCGAGAAGAATAAAAATAGTCATCTAGTTAGATCATTCCATAATTTGGAACACAGAGGCAGGGTCCATGTTTAGATATTCGGACGTAGCTGTTACGAAACGTCGTGATTCAATCAGCGTAATGGCTACTTGGCTGGATGGACAGCGGTGACTTCAGTTTTAGTAATATCACTAAATAGGCCTATTGTTTTATTATCGGCTACATTCATGTTGCGTCGTGGATGCTGTTGCAGCCACGGGAGTTCGACTTCAATAATAATTGTAAAGAAACCTTTCATTTCTCCGTCAGAAGTGAATTTGTCCATGTACATATACATTATTGGGAGGGCACTAGAATGGAGGTGACAAACCAGTGTCTCGCTCCGAAAGCTTTAACCTATGGAATGAATCGCTGGTATCCATGATAATTGGTCTAGGCATGGTGACAAAGACAAACGTGTGCCTTTACATGGTAGATCTCACTTAACGAGCTGTAATATACTATTTTAGGATTTATTTTGCCTATTCCTTAGTGGGACGGGTAGCTCAGTCGTTATAGCGACTGACTACGGGCTGGACGGTCCGGGATCGAATCCCGGTGGGGACGAGATTTTCCGCCCGTCCAAACCGGCCCTGGGGCCCACCCAGCCTCCTGTAAAATGGGTACCGGGTCTTTCCCGGGGGTAAAGGACGGCCGGGGCATGCTGCTGACCACTCACACCCTTCTAGTGCTGCAGTCATGGAAGAGTAGAGCTATACCTTTACTCACCCTCTGGGCCACACCAGGCCTGCAACGGGATCACGTTACCTGTCTTATTACCTATTCCTTATGGCCTTCCTCCTCTTTCATGAGCTTATCATTTTCTGCATTACAACGCTTGCCTGAGTTACACTATACTGAAAGTAGAATGCTCTTATTAACGTCTGATCCGCATTTAGGAGATATCCAGCGAATCCTATGTTAGACGTACTGTGACTGAGGATTCATTTCGTTCAAATGTGTACCTTAGTAAAAGGTAAAGCAATACCTCTTCAGGCCTAGACAGAATCTGAGTGTTACAGGAGGCTGAAGCTCTCAGATTCCAAGACAACTGAAACTTGAAGGTGGAAACGTCAGCCCTACGCACCGGCCGCCTTTACCGCCCCAGGAAATGTTCCAAGTACTCATTGGTGTAGAGTCTGAGTCGACCCCAGGGACATAGTGCAGGTGGAAGAATTACGCCAAAGAAAGGTCACTTGGACACTTGGGAATAGAACCCGCGACGTTGCGGTCTGTAGCGCATTGCCTCAACCAACTGCACTCCATGTGCTGTGCGCTACGTGAAGTTTATGCCACGGCGACTCGCTTGCTGCAGCTCTGTCTTAAGTCATTTGGTGCAGCTGTTGATAGCGAGTCAGAAAGCTTGCCGAATTTTCAGGCTTATGCAGTAGCAGCAGTTCGCAGAATAAAGTGTGACAGGCGATTGCTTATTTTTATATACGCATTAAGATTTTTGTTTCTTGTTCCAGGTGAGTGCTATCCGGTGTCTGCTGCAGAGTAAGTACTTTGTACGGTAGTTAATTTGTACGAATACGCAGAGACTCTCACCCCAGAGTATTCACACGAAAACAATAATAGTCCCTACCCAAATCGTGTAGAAACATTTCAAAACCTCCCGTTGTTTTCCTCCCCCTTTTGGAATGTCTCTACCCCCCCCCCCCGTATTCCCCGGGCGATCCCTTATCGTTAGGGTTTTCGAATAACATTTTGTGTGAATATCTCAAAATTTCAATGCAAACTCCAGTCTCCGCACCGCATTCTCCTTGATTCAATCACCCACCTACCTTGTGATAACATCCGTGTGCATATTTGGCCAAATGCACTTCAAAACTGCATCCTGATCCTCGTTATGCAGTTCTAACATATCTTCGGGTTTATAAATAACTACGAGTAGGCCAAGCTTACTTTTTTTCAGCCAGTCTATACTCTACATATTTCGTGCAAAACGAATGCTCATTACCTTATTCACATCATCCCGCCACTTTTCCCTCTCCTGATCCTGATGGGTCTACTCCACAACGTCCCACCCTGTTTCCTTAAGATCGCCTTCAAATATTTCGTGACCCGCTGTGCATCATTAGCAATTTGCTATTTTGACATAATCTGTTCCTCGCTACTTGGGTGGTCTTCTGAATATTCAGCAACATGATGATCAGTGGCATGTTCATTCCTCCACCCTACTTATTCCCCCACTTTTCATTCATGCCGCCTTCTCAATTGTAATGCAACACATTTTACATATAGACAGTGACAGCTACTTTCAATCACTCTCGGATTGTTACATAGTGTTCGTTGCCGTATGAAATGTACTACGCTGGTGTCTAACTTCCGTTGCTATACGAAATGTACTACGCTGGCGTCTTAACGTTCGTTGCTGGACGAAATATACTATGCTGGTGTCTAACTTTCGTTGGTGTTTCTATTTGTTTTTGGTGCGCCTGGTACTCTTGTAGTATGGTACCCAGTTGTCTGTTTTTACTGACCTTATGGTATATCATATTTTTAAAAATTGGTCATTTATATGAAATTATTTTCTTTCTTTCAAAGTTTTCTAGGCCTTCTTTGAAATAAGGAAATTAATATCTACGTAAGTATCAGTTTTCCAGTAGGCCACCGGTTACTTGGGATTCAGTCGCCATAGTTGCCGGTGAACTGCGTCGTCGGATGTTAAATTTTTTCTGCTTCATAACCATCGTAACGTCCTTTTCCCTTTTTATGTCGGGTCGTCCTCGTCGTCGTCTTCCTACCGGTGTCAATATGCCATCTGTTATTCTCCATGCGTACTACGAGTCCATATAATTACAACATACTGTTTTCCATTCTCTCCAAAATTTTTCGTGTTGCCCCTATATATTTACTAAGAACAGGTCTGTTATACAACAATAATAAGACCAATTGTGTCTTGTGGTGCTAAATCATGGACCCTAACGAATAAAATAGAAAAAGACGTGATGGCGTGGGAAGGGAACGTGCTGAGAAAAGTAAACCTATAGTGGGCAACATGTGAATGTTTATTGGAGAATAGAATTTAAATTTCCCTATAATATATCTGTAATTAAACTACGTATAATTGAGTGGCTTGGCCTAGGTGTAAGAATGGATGGTGAAAGGGCAGTAAAGAAGTTACTGGAAAGTAAACAAGAAGGAGGAAGAAAGAAAGTAAGATCTGGATTAAGATGGATGAATGGATGATGTCGAATTGAACTTGAGGAATGTTGGTGTAAAATTTGTGAGAACAAGCGTTTTGGACAGAATAGAATGAGCACCTGTCGTGAGGGAAGTCAAGGCCAAAGGTAAAAAGCTGTTAAGCTAAAACAAGACGAACAAGAATTAATGTCCTGTTGTGAATGAAATGCGTATATTCGTGTGTGTTTCAAGCTTAATGGGAGGTTCCAACTTCGAAGTAATTCCCTTGATCGGCTGTAAAGGTCTCCTTTGCCCAGCGAAGCTTTGACAGATTGTATGGTGCTCCTGTGCAGTAAGTCACCCATGCCGTCAAATTCTTTGGAATGTCTCAGATTCGTGGAATTTGGTCTCATGAAGTGGACTTCTGTTTTGATATGGCAAGAACCAAGTCACCGACAGTCAAACCTTAATAGCATTTCTACATATTTATCCTGATAACTGCTTGGCCTTATGAAATAATTCCAAGTAAACAATATTCGTGATATGGAGAAAGGGATTGACTTCGTTTGTGATTTCGTCACACAAGCTTTTCTTGCGCTGTGGGAACGTCAGTGTCTGCCAGTGCATTTTTTGCGTATACTTTTCTATTTACGGGTCGTTTCCAGTGATAATTACTGGAGGAACATTGTTAGGAATTTCCTTCATTGTGTAGGCAAAATACTGAAGACACCGCTGCTTCTTTTCGCTTGTCAAAAGTGTCGAGAAAATCGTTGCCCTCAACCTTATTCATTCAAAAATTGTCTTGCCTCTTTTTCAATTACTCCACTGATTCCTTACTCATTCGTTCACCTATCACCGACGCTATTTCAATCAGCTAATGCAGACAAACCTTAGAGCCTCACATCGTCTTTACATGATCCAACTTTCTGTCACACGAGGTTAATGCATCTTCGAGTGTAGGGAAGGTGCACAGGAATATACTTCAATTTTTCCAAGGTGGTAACCGGAAGAGACCCAAGAAGATTTGTGGTAAATGTTTTTGACAAGACAGATATTTTCGTACTTCCAGAAGGTTAATATTGTGAGAAATAAGGAGGAAAATATAATCCTCGAATCAGTCTAGCTTCATAACTAATAAGAAACAGGGATTTTTTTTTCAGGCATACAACAGCATTGTGATGACCGCTCACCTACAAGTAGGAACGAGACGGATAAATGAATCTTAGCCTCAGTTTCATGTGTTAGAGACGTGACGATTAAGCATGGAAACGACGTTAACTGAAATTGGTAATAATTTCTAATAATTCCAAGACGTTGGATAATAACGACATCATTATGAGATCTGTTGAATAAAAGTGAACTATTTCTAATCGACTCAACCTAGTGCCTTTCGAGTTGAAAATGGAAGTAGATCGGGTATCCGAAACGGTGCTTTGTCTTCACAGTTTGCTCCTAGCGTCTTTAATTACCAAGAATAACCTACGTTATTTTTAGGCGCGTTGGCAAAATTACGAAGAGGGATTATTAACTTCGTCATATCTGTCCGTCCGTCCGTCCATCCATCCGCATTGAACAACTCAGCTACCACTGCAAGGATAGTCGTGAAATTTTATATTTGCGTATTTTTTTTAAATTCGTCGAGAAAATTCAGGTTTCATGAAAATCCGACAAGGGTACTTTACATGAAGAACCATATGCATTTTCATCATATCGCTTAGTTCTTCTTGGAATGAAAAATGTTTTAGACACAAGTTCTTGAGAAACTCGAAACACGCATTTCATATTCATAACTTTTTTTTTCTTTTCGAAAATCGTGCTGTTCATGAGTTATGTTGAAAAATATTATAGAGCGGGGCATGCCACAGATGACAATATGGTGCTTGCGCATTTGCATGCGGGAAACCAAAGTCTACGAATACACACACACAGGCTGAATACAACTCGTTACTTTTCCACTACAAAAATGACTGCAGGAACGCTTCTCAGTATTATGTAATACCTGCAGTGATAGCCTTGTTTTTTTTTAAATTTAGTTCGAATCGCATACTAAACACTCAAGTTATGTTATAACAAGATAAATAGACGTACAGCGTCAAACTGTGACGCGTTCGCGAGAACATTGTTGCCATGGAAAAGTAACGATACATTCCCTTTTTAGTGTTGGCGTAGATGTAGTGTCAAGAACAAAAGAATTGTTCAGTTGTGTCATGGAAATGCGACATTGGGTTATCACTGTTAGAAGGCCACAAAATGTTACATACTGCTACTAAAGTAATAAGTGTTGTATTTAGCACGTGTCTCAGTATAATAACCTAATTATCCTTCGCGCAAATCGCATATTTTCTATTCTGTATTATATCGCCTTCTGTGACCTGTCTGGCTGTACCATTCACACTTCCTCATACACGGAACGATTTTAGAAAATAAAATATATTGAACATAAAATGTGTGTGTGATATTCTCTACAAATTTTGTCTGAAATATTTCTCATTCTGAGAAGAATTCATCGAGACATTATCATAAATTTACACACGTCGTCATGTAAACTACCCGTTACTGTTCTTAGATTTTACTCAAACTGGAACTTTCTCGACAGATTTTCAAAAGTCCTCAAATATGACAGTCGAGTTCCATGCGCACAAAGAGGCAGACAGACAGACAGACATGGCGAAGCTAATAGCCGATTTTCTCAGTCTTACGAACGCCCCTGAAAAGCAGCCGGTTAATGCCGTACAGGGAAACTATCACTGTCTGTTTCGTCATCTGTACAAAATGCAGAATTTCGGTCTGTGGGTGGAATTTTTTTATCTCAATTCCTGTGTTATTAGAATATTTGACTACCTAAGGACTGAAAATCGTCTACATGATACAGGTCACAGTTTCCGGTACCCCTCAGACAGCACAGATGATGTACCGCACATGAGAAAGACTACTGGGTTGTTGCTGTGTCAGGATTAAGAATGGTTGACTGTCTGAGAATCATTGTATTACTCGTTTGTGATGCAATGTACTCAGCGGCAAAGTGCAAGGCTTCTAATTGTTACGTTATGTAGTATTTGTAGTTATCAGTGGAAGTGGGCTTGAACAGTCGAAACGCTTCACACATTTGCGTGGTGAATTGAGGAGCGTGAGGCTACAGGAAGCTTGGGGTAATGAGAAAGGCATACAGAAATAAACCTAAATCAGGAAACCTGAAGGCAAGGGACCACTTGCCAGGTCTAGGCGTTATTTCGAGTGTAATATTAATAGGGATCTTAATAAGATTTAGGTTGAGAAAGAGATTTAGCTGGCTCGGGATATATTCCATTGTCCGGCTCATGGAATACTTTGATCACAGGAGTGGTTTATTTGTAAATTATACTATCAATTTTGGTGTTAAATACGGACATTTTTATTCGTGTGGTTTTTGAATAAGAGGCAGAAAAAATATATGACTGTATCTTAGAGGTTTATATTTTAATGCAGGACTGTGTTTCTGTTTTTGTAGAAAAGTTTTCAAAAAAAAAAAACAAATTTGTTTTAATTTATGGCATGAATATGTTCCAGACAGAAATAAAAATCAAGGATTTAAACAGGCCTGTTCCTATATTAGTGCTTACTTTCTCCCGTAAATCTTTTCAGGGTTGTTGTGATGGACCTGAATATTTGTAGCAAATTTATTTTTCAAAGGGCACCTACACAAACACAAACACAAACAGTGTGCCGCAGCATTCTGGCAACGTTTTACCCTACGACCGTAAATTGCTTCTATGTTAATGTGTTTCAGTTGGAGATATCCAGCAGTGTGTCTGACGTAGTCAGTACAGGTTTAGTTTGGTCTAAATCTCATCTGAGATTCTGCCATATTCAAATACTCTTTATTTTTTTATTCCAGTTAACAACTATAATTTTGCCTGTTGTTTTGTATGGGTGTGAAACTTGGTCGCTGACATTGCGGGAGGAAAGGAAGCTGAGGGTGTTTGAGAACATGGTGTTGAGGAGAATATTTGGACCTAGGAGGGA
>Ga0123354_10005777_pt1 | contig 18131 bp, 13 predicted proteins | sample TergutLab28metaG_2_FD_97872 | JGI IMG/M metagenome (GOLD analysis project Ga0123354, IMG submission 97872) | Labiotermes labralis P4 segment gut microbial communities from Petit-Saut dam, French Guiana - Lab288 P4 | ecosystem: Host-associated > Arthropoda: Insects > Digestive system > Gut ...
AGGGGTTGTGTTTGTCCGCACCTCAAAAACAAAACACCCCACCCAAGCCCGTTCGGAGAAGAATAAGGGGGGGGGGGGGGGGGGCCGGCACAGTGGGACAGTGCGGCTTGTGTTTATACAAGGTGTCCAGTAACAGTACTACCATAACAGACGTCACGCCTAATCATAAAAGTTATATGAACGCGAGTTCCATTATCAATGCGTGTGTTGATGTGGATATTGGGAACTGAAGACGGATTGGAAATACATAATTAAGCTTCGGTGATGAAGAAAATGCTGTTGTAAAACAGAGTTTATCAGCGGGGATAGTGTAGTAGATATAGTGACTAGGCTATGGGTTGGACGACCGAGGATTCGTGAATCGATTCCCGGTAGGGGACAACAGACTTCTATCGTCTCCAAAACGTCCAGACTGACTCTGGGGCCTACCTAGCCACCTATAGAGTGGTTAATTTGGAATCTTGCCCCCCAGCGGTACAGCAACGGGGCCATGAAACTGACCATTCATCTGCATCTAGTGCCGGAGTTGAGAATGCGTGCAGCTAGAGACAGACGACTAGGGAGCGTGATTTGGATAAAGCGGGCAGGTGTGCAGCGTCGATCAGTATATAGCTAAAATAAGGAATGACTATAAGTAAAAACGTAAGTCATCCGAGGTGTGACGTAAGAAAAGAGAGATGGCAGCGGAGAATTGCATACCAGCCGGAGCAATGTTGCAGATTGAGCCCCTGCTCACCGGTGCCACAGAGCATTGACCTCTCTACCTGCGCTGCCGTAAAACATTATACTGTTATTTTCACACAAGCTCAACAGTTCTGTAGTCTCTCTCTCTTTTTTTTTTTTTTGTGGTACTGAGAGTAACTGTCACTTCATTTCTCTGTAGCTCTTTCGGTTGAGATATTCAGGCGAGAAGCAAAAGAGTGCAGTTACATTACAGTAAAAAGCGATATATTTAAATAGAATTTAATCCGTAATAAATTTACTTTTCAGGCGGAATAAGTAAAAGGGGGGGGGGAGGGGGGAGGAAAACACATTGCTTCTTAAGATCTCAGTGTTTTTAATAATCCGACAATTTGATTTAGTCCAAATTGCAGTCTTCTAGAGTAATGTCACTACTGAATAATAAAAACCCAACTAGATGCCACTTATTATTTTATTGTACGTACTTCTTATAGGCTCAACATGTTTCAGGCACTACTATGCCCATCATCAGGAGCTCGCGACTATAATGTTGATTACCACATTGGTATGTATACACCACTAAGAACTGTAATTTTACATTAACGCTACCCCTTCCATCCTTACAGAATGAAACGACCAATGTGGTAATCAACATTATAGTCGCGAGCTCCTGATGATGGGCATAGTGGTGCCCGAAACATGTTGAGCCTCTAAGAAGTACAATAAAATAATAAGTGGCATCTAGTTGGGTTTTTATTCTTCAGTTATCACAATGATGCACGGTCCAACGAACATCTAATGTCACTACATTAGCGCTTTACGTGTAACTGGCAGACGATCATTAAGAAGTTCAGGGCGTATGCAAGAAACGTATCAGAAAGTTGACACGTATACTTCCAGAATATTCTCAACTAATAGCATCTGCTGACAACTCATGTACTTGTGTTAGAGAAGTTTCGAATTCTGATTTCAGACAGAACACATCTACCGCGGTTTCCTTGTTCTTCTTTCGTGTTGGAAATTACTGGTATGGTACCTGGTTAGTGGTCATAGTGTCAATTCAGCGTTGCTAAACAACCTTCGTGGCTGAGGCTGCTGTTTTTTTAAGTGTGTTATTTAACGACGCTGCAATGTACTAAGACTATATAGGCGTCGATGATACGTAAATGAATGAGCACGGAGCATTGATGGAATGGTACTGACATTAGAAGAACGAAGTGCTCAGAATAAAACCTGTCCCAATTCCACTTTGTCCACCACAAATCCGATGTAAACCCGTGCTTCCGTGGTAAGAGGCCAGCGAGCTCTGGCAGGGTCCTGCAGCTTTGCTAAATGTGTATAAACCGGTATATAGAAATAAAACCCGGTTATTATTTTCGCATCATGGCAGGTTGTTAGTGGAAAAGTATACCAAAAAAAATCGCATAAGAGCCCAAGTCTAATGTACAGTGACGCATAATTGGAGGAATTGAAACCAGCCAGTGTTTGTCGATTATTTTCAGGCCCTGTTTCTCGGCTGTGCTGCTTATATGGCTTTGTACTGGGGGGTTAGGGTGAACTGCGAATGTTGCGTTAGATAGTGCTCGTGGTCTGTTGTTAGACACAATACTCAGTGTTTGTTGATTCACACAACCTGTTGTGATGCGTAATATCAGGTGTGCATCATAAGAGTAGTTATCTGACAGTGTTTAATGCTACATTATGTGTTACATGTCACGGTTTGTAGAAGCCATCTTCAGACACCAGCTTTAAAAATAAGTGAAAAGTACTTATAAATAACGGGCCGGGTAGCTCAGTTGGTAAACCGACTGATTAGGGGCTGGACGATCCGGGATCGAATCCCGGTGGGGAAGAGATTCTCCGCCCGTCCAGACCGGCCCTGGGGCCCAACCAGCCTCCTGTAAAATGGGTACCGGGTCTTCCCCCGGGGGTAAAGTGCGGCCGGGGCGTGCTGCTGGCCACTCACCACCTTCTAGTGCCGCGGTCATGGAAGAGTAGAGCTATACCTCTACCCACCCTCTGGGCCACACCTTGCCTGTGACGGGATCACTTTACCTTTTATTTATAAATAACAGGTTATGATATCAAATAATTCAGATCTCACTGTTACAAAGCGCACGATGTTAGTTCACAACGTGTTTTTTTTAATTTAAAGTCTAAACCGGTTGTAAAATATTAATTATTTTAAAAATACAGTAAAACATTAGAGCGTGTGATGTAGTGGATATAGAACTCCTATTACAATCAAAAATCTCCCTTGGCATCTGAGGATAACAGCGACAAGTCTGAAGATAGCCAGAAACCGTGTCGAAAATTGAGTCCCAAGGTAGACGACCTAGGCAAATGATGGAATGTAGTTTTAGACCAGACGAGTTAAATCCTCACCAGTAACATTTTAGATATAATGGCGCTTAAAACGCGATGAGATGTGTCCTTCAATTTTGCACGTTGTTTTATACGCGTCTGAAACCTGGTCTCTTACATTGACGGAGGAAAGGAACATAGACTGGGAGTGTCAGAGGAAAATATGTGGGTCTGAGAGGGACGAGGTAACGGGGGACTGGAGGAGACTGCATAATGAAGAGTTTCATGACCTGTTCTCGTTACCAAGTGTTACTCGGGTGCCGAAATAAAGAAGAATGAAATGGGGGGGGGGTATGTAGTTCGTATGGGGGAGGGGAGAAGTGCATACGGGGTTTTGGTGGGGGAACGTGAAGGAAAAAGACCACTTGGGAGACCTGGGCATATATGGGAAACAGTAGATCTTCAACAAATACGATGGAAGGTCGCGGACTCGATTGATCCGGCTCATGATAGCCACAAGTGGCGGGCTGTTGTGAGCGCGGTGATGGAAATTCGACTTTGATAAAATGCTTGGAATTTCTTGACTGAGGAATTTGCCCCATGGAGTAAGTTCAGGTAGTTAATTAGTTAGTTAGCCGTTCTTTAAATGAACGGTATTGCTGTCTGCTTTGAATTAGGTTATCATAAATTTTGGGAGGTTTTCATGACGAAAACCTCATAAGAGACCACGACTGCTTGTCGTAACTACACTGATACTGACGTGTGTTGCAGAATGTATCCGATTCTAATAGGCTGCCTGACGGCCACTGGACCTCCAGGCGGATTATAGTATAGGGCTTTCAGACAGTCCTTTATCACCGTCCTCCAAATCACTACCAACTCGTAATTCACGATCGTCTTTCCGTTTCATTAACGGTATATAATCTGTGAAGTTGAACCTGAATAGTTAAATAATGAAATAATAACTGGAACAAAAGTCTGTGGTTTCCATGAACCCTGCAGCAAAACGTCTGCTTTCAAACGTGCGGATGGGTACAGTAAGAAAACAGGTATAACCTACATTACGCTCGGTGACTGACCTTCTTCTTCACCGCAAGAACTACACGGTACAACAAACACAGAATTTCTGCGATATTGTCTTCAGTTATACAGGTCACCGGCTCGAGTGACCGACCAACCAAGTCAACCTTACAGGGCGTTCCTTTCGAATTTGGAGATTTTTTCTTATGGTGTTTCCGGCAACAGTAAAGCGCAGCTGTCGTGACGAATAGGCCAGAGAGTTAGAAACTATTAACTGTTATGGAATACGTTCATAGATTAGACAACGAAGTCCATCATAAGTGATAGTAACTCAATCGAAGAGGAGGTCAAAGAGAGGATAGCTCTTGGTACAAAGGCATACTACGCAAACCAAAAGTTATTCAAAAGTAGATTAGTCACTAACAGCTCGAAATTAAAATTATACAGAACTGTCATAAGACCAATAGTGACATATGCCTCAGAAACATGGGTGCTGAAAGAAACCATAATTCAGAAATTACTGGTCTTTGAGAGGAAAATTTTAAGAAGAATATTTGGGCCTACGAAAGAAAATCAAATATGGAGGATTAAAACTAGCGAAGAATTAGATAAACTGAAACAGGACATTTGCCAAATAGAGGTTAAAAATTGAATAACCTGCGTCCAGGATCGAGAGAAATGGAAAGATGGCGTCGAGAAGGCCATAACTTTCAACCATTAAAGGAAGTTCAGTGCCTGAAGAAGAAGAAGATTAGACAGCAAAACCTGTTTAATGCTTTCGGCTTCTTAAAAAGAAGACGGACCAAAAGACGGAAGAAAGGGTGTTCGCGGATTTCCTCGTGGAACAGGTGAAAGCAACAGAAAATAAACTTGTCTCTGTGCCGCCATGAAGGTGTATGGGGAAATGGATGTCTAGGTCCACGCATTTTGACATCGCTACTTTTTGGAAGTCAGCGGTCTGCTTCACGCTGCGGTCACTTAACCCCCAGCGAAAGAACCCCAGATGAGTTAGAGAGCTGGTCGTTCAGACTCTTGGAGAAGAAGCAAACCTCTTGCCCCTGCCAGGAATCCATGATTCCTGGGTTGTCCATCTCGTGACAAGGATAGCCGGTAAACAGTCGATAATTAATGAGCTGGCGAAGAATTTTCCGGCTTATGTGAAATCTGGTAGTTCATCACCGTGTTCAAAAACCCCGCCACTAGACACTACACTGCGACAGATATCACACGTGGTTTTTTTTAAGACCAGTTTTGTTATCACCCACCCATCTTTTTCGAGATCACCTGGGTGATCTCTTCCCATAACGCTTCCGGCCCAATATGCTGTATGCACTTCTTACTTTTCCACGGGTGCCGTATATTTCTGTCACCTCATATTGTCCTAAATCTGTCGCCTCAAGCACGTAACTTACACAGCTCTTGACGATGCAGTGTTCTCCAGTTCGTTATAGGTTTGTCGCTCCTAGGTCACTGTGCGCTAGGTAAATAAGCCTGCAACATACCATCATAACAGCACCAATGCAAGTGCACGTATTTGATGGGTGGGGGAGGTTGGCGGTGGGTTGGAGAGAACAGAAGAACTGGATATATTCCTGACAGTTTACTTTTGCTTCAGTCAATACCCGATTCTCAGGGGTATGTAAATTGTTCTAACTGCATCTAACAGCCAACAAATCGACATGTTGTGTATTCTTTTAGAATGTGGTTAAGAGCATTCCTGGTGAAATTGTGTTTAGACTGTCGTGTTTTCCTTTACAATACAAAAGATATCTTCATCACTGTCTGTCTTTAACCGACAAAACTGAAACGAATGAACTGAAGTCACTGTTTACGATGGTACAGTTATGATACTGTACCTTCATGACCTTCTCCATCTTCATCCTTCCCAATTCATTGTATCCAGTTCATCATTAGACAGACTTACAACCTGATACACTACCATGACACAGATGAAAAACAAAATGGAATTGTAACAAAGCAGAAGATGTATAAATTACTGGATGTTTTCTACAGACACACTAAAATCACCCATATACCCATCTGTTGCTGTCCTGAGCTAGATCAATCCCATATATGTCCCATTCTACTTTATGAAGATTCAGTGTAATAATATCCTTTTATCTGCACCATGTCTTCAGTGTGCTCTTTTCCTCAGGTTTCCCTGCCAAAAACCTGTATGCGCTTCTCCTTTCCTCCATGCGTGCTACATGACCTGCCCATTTCCTTATTTTTGATTTGATCACCTGAATAATATTTGGTGAGGAGTACAGGTCATGAAGCTCCTCACTGTGCAGTCTTATCCAGTCCCCTGCAAATCTGTCAGTCTTAGACCATAATATCTTCCTCAGCACCCTATTCTCAAACACCCTCAATCTAGAACTGATAATGTGAAGCAGTTAGCTTCCAAAATGTTGTGTGTGTGTGTGTGTCTGTTAAATATAGAGTGATGATGGAAACAGTTCTGCTGAGTGTAACTGATTTTAGTTAGTGTGAAACCACCATCAAAAACTAAACAGTTTACAATTAAACCCTCTGGCTATGTTCCTCCCTCAGCAGACCATGACTCACATCGATACAAAACAACAGGCAAAATTGTACTCAGTTATGTATTTGGTAATCCTTATATTTTTTATACCAAACTGGAGGACAGAAAATTCTAGACTGAATGGTGACATTTCAGTCTGTTCTTAATTTCATCATAACTGTTTAACCAAGTACCAGCATATACAAACTAGAATCCTCTTTATTCAGTCTTTAAATAGCTGTAATAAGTATGACGTCCTTGAAAATGGGGATAGTCTCAAAACCTGTCAGAATGATTTAAAATTTGAGTAAAGAACCTTAGGTTCTTGATGAAACATCTTGTGTGTAATTTTGGTTTCTCATGAGAGAGCAAACTGAAATGATTTTTATTACCAAATGTACTATATCGACACTACTGAGGCCAGTTCGCATCATAGTGCTGGAAGAATGTAAATGACACTCATGCTAAAGCAGTGGCGTACCCAGGAATTTTTTTTTTTTTGGGGGGGGGAGGTTTCAACAAATTCAGTTGAGGGCAAAGGACAGACAGAACGGGGATCTGGGGGCAGTAGCCCCCTAGTCAGGGGTTCTGAAGGCAGCCGTAATTTGGTACAAGAAATTTCATTTCATATAGTAAAAGTTTCTTAATTTTTGGTACTTTAAGACTATTTATGATGACAGCCAATTTATTTGTCATTGCTAATGTTAAACAATTGCGAACCTAGGTAGTTTTAGAATTTGACTGCCTTTTTTTCCGAACATCTTGGGGTGTTGGCATCCTAAATTCAGCAATTTTTAACAGTTTTCACAATCGGGTTGAGTTTGGCACAATTGTAGAGGTCCTTCGGAATTTAAGGAGGGGGGGGTGTTCCAACACCCCCCCCCCCCTCTTCGGTACGCCACTGTGCTAAAGGATACCTTCTGAATGACACTGCATGTTGTTAAAGTTTGCTGAACTGTACACAGTACTCAGTCTGACAGGAAATATTTCATCTGCACCTTCTAAAAAATTTGAATTGCAAAGTCAAATGGTAGGTCCTGTTACAGGTCAGAAAGTCATCTGAACCAGCTGGTACGAAAGCAAGTACGGTTCATACAAGAGTGCTTTTAATGTATGGTATGTTTTATTGTTATTTGGAGTATATTAATGTATACACTTATCAAGTTGGTCTTTTATTCTTCAACACTTATCTATGTTTAATCTCTGTGACTTCAGTGAGCAGTCTTTCCAAGTAAATGTCTGGACACAATTCCCTTTTCACACTCCCTTTCAGTGCTCCTCACTCTATCAAGTACTACTGTGGCAACTGAAACAGCAGTCGGTCAAGACAACAGCATGGCAAAGTCTGATTTACTACAAAACCATAAAAAGTAACATTCATTAATGCTCATATGGTCATGTTACTATACCAAAAATTTCAGACTATACCAGTGTTCTTCCTCATTTTCAGTGTTATTTTGTGAAAGGTAATTGATATGTCACATTTGTATGATCAGAAAGCTGTTTAATCAAGACACATTCTAAGGTCACACAGCATTAAAAGAGGGATGTTTGGATGATAAATCATCAAGAATGCAGAGGAAGTCTCATAATTAATTCAATCCATACAGCACAAAACTTTCTATGAAGCTAATAATAGTTTAGTTAGTCAAGAAATTTCCTACCTTTTAACAAACATGTAGGTTGATTACTGTGTCCACAGTAGCTCGCCACTGGACCCTACAATAAGCCAAATGAGCTCAGTCTACATCCCCACACCCTTGTCATACAAGTTTCATTTCAATTTTATCCTCTCATCTAGACCTTGGTCTACCAGGTGGTCTTTCTCTTCAAGTTTTCCAACCAAAGGCCAGTATTTATGTACCTCTTGGCTCTTCAATCCATGCTGTTCCTTTGTTATACTCCTTGATTTCTGGAGGTTTTCATTCTCAGTATAGATTACTATTCTGATATGTACTTTCCTATTCTGGGAAAATTTCTGTAAACCTGAGTCACAAAAGCTTATTGCAGTTGATTGGCCATCTAAAGTATGAGGCAGGAGTGATTATTACTAGACAATTCACATAGTGTTTTTTGAGAGCTTATTTTACTGCATTATTTTACCAATGTACCTTAATGTGTTGCAGATTGAAGGGGTGGCAGTAACTGCTACATCCAAGGCACCAAATCCTGCAGAAGATACTTGTGACATGAAGCGGAGGCAAGCACGGCCATTAACGGGGAAACATGTGAGGCCAGGAACAGGAGCCAGTCCCGCCACTCTGCTCTCTCTACGGCGCAAGATTCAGGCACGCCAACAACAACACGATACCCAGAAACTGCACAAGTAGCATCCCTCACCGGTTCTAATACAAGAGAAGGAAGTGTGTGGGGTGTTCAGTGCAGAAAAAAGTCATGCCTGTGCCTGGTATTTATCTACAATACACACATTTAAACAGAAGCTGATACAGATGGCCTGTTTTTCACACCACATTGTTGAAATACTTTATTTTTAGAAAAGTTGTTTCATGCAGTGAATAGGATATTAATATAAACTATATCATTTCCCGTTTCTGTTACACAGTGCTGTGAATCTGAAAATTCTGGCTGTCTTTCTGCTCAACTACATGTGAGATATATGTCAATAAATTAGATCATTTAACCCTTTAAACGCCGAATTAAATCCCATCTGCCCTTTGCTAGCATAAGTCGGAGCTCACCATATTCTCCACGTTAGCAGGTAAAGGGTTAAAACTTTAAAAGTGAAAATTTTAATGCATCTGTGGCTACTGGGGAAATGACTTAATTCACTTGAAAATGGTAGGCAAACAAGCATGTTAATGACCATATGTCCAGTATTGGTGCCTGTGATCTTTGGTACAAAGAATGTGAATTTTTTCGCATTTTATTAACATAATCATTAGAATTATCCTATCACATATGCATATGTAGAATGCAATTAGAAGTATTTATTTTTTTTATACTATTCAATTTAATACAGCTTTAAGTATGTAAGCAGTGCCACTTAGCACAACTGCAGTTGTAATTATGCCTAATCTGAACTCTGTAGCTTGGAGTGCATTGAACCTTCCAGACGAGAGGATACATAGGCAAACTGCTTCACTCATGAAACTATTCCAACACTGGTCTCTAACACGGAGAGAAAGTGACAGATATGTATGAGACTGAAGGGATGACAATTCATTGTTCCCTTATATCTAAGCTTTTCTGATACTAAAACCAGTTTTATATCTTATAAAAAGTTTTATTTTTGTACTGTTTAAAGCTTCGTCACATACAGATATGGAAACAGTTAATTAGCGACATTATATGGAAGTTATAATTACTTGTCATTTCTTTCCACCAAACTGCATACATGAAGAAATTAAGAGCAGATTGAAGTCTGAGAAGCTGCCACCATTCAGTCCAAAATATATTATCGTTCTCTTTGCTGTCTAAGATTAAGAAAATTAAAATGTAAACAAACCCCGATATAGCACCACCCTCACTTTGCGCCCATGAATGCCAGTGGGCAGAAATTCCCAATTATACAATACTGCAGTGTAGTACAACCCTCTATATACTGCCACACACTGCAGGGAACAAACGGTGACACTAAATTGGAGTTTGACTGTACACAGAGCCATAATGTTGTCAGTTGTTTTTATATGGGTGTGAAACATTGTCTGTCACTTTAAGGGAAGAACATAGATTTATGGTATTTGATAGTAGGGTGATGAGGAAGATACTTGGACGTATGAGGGAGGAAGTAACAAGGAAACTGGAGAAGACAGCATAATGAATATCTTCATGATCTTTAAATTCACCAATTATTATTAGGTTGATACAGTCAAGGAGTGTAAGATGGGTGGGGCAAGTGGCATATATGGGGGAGAGAATAGAAGTGCATACAGAGTTTTGGTGGGGAAACCCGATGGAGAGAGGCAACATGGAAAATCTAGGCACAGATGGGAGGATAATATTAAAATGTATCTTAAAGAAATAGGATGGGAAGGCATGGACTAGATTTTTCTGGCTCAGAATAGAGTGATAAGTGGGCTGTTGTGAAAACACAAAACAACATTCAAGTCTCATAAAACGTGGAAAACATTTTGGTTTGCTGAAGACCTATTAGCTCCAGGAGGACTCAGTAGTTAGCTGTCACTTAATTCCATGTAACTTTTCAAGTGTAAGTCCTAATACACTAAAAGTATCTCCAGAACTGTACATATTCATAAGATAGTTGCTGGTGATATGTTTATGAAGCTTTCAGCGAAATGTGAGGACAGTTATGATGCATGTTGAACTGAGTGGTGAGAGGAAGAATCTCTCTCTCAGACACCTGAAGTGGCTCAGAAAACACATTAAGTAACTCCAGTCAACCAGTCCTGAAAGTGCAGTTGGTGTCAGTCAAGACATATTGCTACACTCTAGCCTGCTCAATGACAGAGCATTAAAAGTTGTGTAGAAAACAGTAGTGTTAACACTAATTTAATAATTGCAACATGATACATTAAGAAAATTAACACTAAGTAAAAAATGTGTGGTGCATAGAGCTAATGGCAGCCATCCAATAATAGCCTTGTTCAGTTGCTACTGTGCTTTATTTTAAGCATGGAGAGCCACTGTGATATGATACACTCAGTGTACTAATCTCCAGGGATGAATGCAGTCATGTAAACTGCATCCTGATTCAGGAGTGTCTAAGTTTTAATGTGCCATTTTCTTTGCAAGCTGCCTTAAGGCAAAATGTAATGACTCCCATGACAGAATAATAACCCTGGGACAAAAAACCAGCATGACTTTGACTGACATAAATTTCAATAGCATGTGCAAATTCACTTGACACAAAGGGAACTTTTTTTTTCAGTACGTAAGTTGCTATTGTGTGTACTTAAATTATAACCTGAAGGCATAGCCAATTGTATGTGCAAATGCACAGTTAACAGTGAGTGTTCCTGCATGGAGGCACTTTTTTTATTACAGTATGTTTTTCTTTGGCCAGTGTACAGATCAGAAGAATAATGAAGCACAGGGCACCACTGTTCCCACCAAGTTTTCAAACCCAGACCATTTAAGTTACTGTACACCCTGTAGTGAAACACTGGATAAACTGGAAATACTGACATGGCAGAAAGATAAAAATCAATACTGTGAATACTAATATTTCACGTTCTAACCCATGAAGAGTATACACACTACATAAATGTCAGATATGAAATGGGTATAGATTGGCATGACACCCCTGTGATAAAGATCTTTTTTTGAATTTTTGTATTTGAATTACAAGCCCAATACCAACCCTCTTACATTAAGACAGAGATCTAAATGGTACCTCTGTCATACAAATCAGTAGCTTACATCATTATATTGTTAAGAAATATACTATGTGCTGCTCAACACATGGTAGATTTACTTTGCAAATTTCCATGTCAATAATGTTTGTCTTGATGTACTTTACTTTTTTATTGTTGCTACATGAGAACTTGTAATTCATTGCTGTTTCAGTAATAGTTTTTCTTGCATGCAATTTGTTCCCTCATGGCTGACAAAATGCTTCACCTTCTGTCTCTGTTCTTCATCATTTCTGGTTCCTTGCTTGAACAAATTATGTCTACTTAATATTAGTTTTGGAATATTAAGAAAATGGGGACAAAACTGACAAGCATTGTCATATCACCACACCATTGTAACAGAGATTCTTTATATGTTTTCCATATTACTGGCACAATGTTGACACAAGGTATGTAGTAATATGAAGGACTCTTCAGTTAGGTAAACAAGAAATCATTGCTGTAGCTTCAATCCTATTATCAGATTTTGTGTCAAATTTGTGTTAAATTAAACTGCAGTGTATTCTGGGACCACTGTACCAAAGAGGCATTGAGCAGGACAGAAGTGCCTTTGTTACTCTCAAAATTGCCCGAAGATAGTGCGGGTGGTTTGTGATTAGAGTGCAAAACTTTTGTGGTTGACATATTTTATAAAATAACTGCCTATTAGTTACGGGAATTATCACCTCTTCTTTTGTCCGTCAAATCCGAGTGATTTTAATGTTAACCTTTCTTGTCAAAAATGTTCTTGTTACCACCTAAAGCCATTCATTCATACTGGAAGGATACAACAATGCCTATACAATGCACTGGTTTACTTATATGATAAAATATCAAATAACATTCATGCAGTTATTTGACAAGAGATAAAAATGACATGTAGCACACTCAATAAGCAGCATTTGCAAAAAGTGGGTTTGTACTTGGAATTAACTAACTAATCATTTGCTCAAGTAAGTTGGTCATGAACTGGATCATAACACATATCTCAACCAAAAGGCATTTTATCATAATCAATATTGTGCAGGCCAATTTCTTTTTATTTTATTTTATATTGCAATTGTGTTAGTGGATTCCTGGTGAGACTAAATGTATTTATGTAATTCGGACATTTTTAAAAATATACATTTTTTATATATCTTAGTCATTTGTTGACATTCTTTAGTTGCTGAACTCATTTAACCCTATATGGTGTATTCAGGTTCCCAACCCTGCAACAAAACTTTTGAACTGATTGTAATTCTGTTTGAAATAGTAGTGTGTCATAAGTAAAGCAATGTCAAAGAGTGGGAAAAGCGTGTCACAATCTGTCAATGTTCTGCCTGTGGTTTGGGCATGTGAACAGGGTGAAACACAGAATTCGTGAATGATTAGGTACATGGCAAGATGTGAAAAACATACAAGACCCATTATGACACAGTGACATATATCCCTGTATTGCAGTGTGAAGATCCATAACTCTTGGTAAAGTGAGGTAATGAAGGCTGCAGTATAGTCCCTTTGTAAACAGAAACTCTGAAGTCACGTTACAATGTTGATTTGCAGTGTACACAAAACGTTGCACACAAATCTTGAAGGACTTCTGGTCTCCCACTGTACCATATGTCACTAGCCTATGTGACAATTACATTGATGCCAAACCCTTTCCCTGTGTGGAGAATACATTCCTGAAAAATCTAGCAAATGGTAAACCCATGAATGGAAGAAGTACGTTAAAGTGTGTCCTGTCTTCTCCTCCTCGGACAGTGGGATTATAAGTTCAAACTCCACCCAGGGTATGAAAGTTTGTCTGAATTTTCTTTGTGTTTGTGTTTGTTCTGTGTAGGCTGAGGTCTTGACACAGGCCATATCCCTGTTGATGGAGACCTGCCATACATACATACATACATAAACAAGCTGTAAACACCCAAAAAATGTGAAGTCTAGGGTAATATCAGCCTGTAGCATGACTGCACGAAGAAGAACTGAATAGTCCTCAGGCATAGATGATATGTGTGACACTGATCAAACTATACAATGGCAATGAAAGATTTACTGACAAAACGCACTCATTTTTAAAAATCTTTATTGTGTTTACAGATGTAAGTGCACATATATGTAATTGTATACAGTCACTGAGAACGTCATAAAAATATCCAGTAATACACAATGGGGTAAACAATTTAAATATAATCGTGGAAGATCAATCAAGAATTAATACCTTATGCAGCTTTTAGAGTGGTAGTGTATACTGAATACACTTACTAATTCCCAGTTTTGATAATGCTATGATTTTCAACTCTTCTGTTCTTGATTTCTTCAGGAATAACTTCATTTGTTAAACCTGTGGCAAACTGAAGAATTCATATCCACATGGACCCTGAAAAAGAATGCTATATACAATATCATTACAAATATACAATTCACACTAGGTAACTGGCAATAAGAGCTAACTTACTGTATTATCTTTCATGGTGGACAATTCTTTTGGATCAGGGATCCAATGAAGTGCTGCCACTGTCTGCTGACGAACCAATGTTAGCAATTTGTCATATTGCTGTTGACAAGAGGCAGTCCGTATTATTAAGTCCACCAGACACACCTGCTTTAGACTAACATCAGAACCCTTTAGAATTAATTTTAAGTTGGTATTGTAAAGAAAGAAATTAATACTGTGAAGTAAGAAAAAGAAACTGCTAAAGAGATGCAGTTCATTTCATAACATTTGAACCTGTCATTCACTTTTACAAACTGATTAATCTATATCCTGCATGGTGGAACTATGACAGTGGAATCTATCATAATTGCCCACAACTGTGAAATTTCTTACTTGCCTACATTTTTTAAAGAATTTATTCAAATTTTAGTAAACACACAGTGAAAGGTACTGGCACTTCAATGAGTCAATATGGAAAGGAAGTACACGTGAGCTGCGAGTTACATTATTTTGTACAACTGATTCACTTGGTAGATTTTGACTTTTTCATTTAAATTTGTGTGAATGCATTGTTTGAATTAGCATGAGCTTGTAAAAGCAGTGTATAGAGTGTGTCAGCATTTTCAATAAAAAAAGTGTTGTACAGTTCATTCACAAAGAGAAAATAAGTCAAGATACATGTGTACGTGCTCTTAAGGACCTTCTTATTATCGCTGTAAAAAGTATATATCAAAGAACAGTTACTCATTTATGATACAAAATTCTTGAGTAGAAATCTTTATGCCATACATATAAAGCCCTTTCATTCTGTGCTTTTCAGTTTTAAAACCAGCACTATATTTTTATAATTCCACTAAGAAGGCAAGATGAACATATTTTTTAATTCTTACCTGACAGTGAACTAAGTCAATAATATGAGAATGTTGTACTGGACGAGGAACACGACGTGGCAGGTCATGATAAACATTCAGCTCCTCAATATGGAATGTGCGCCAGACAGGAGAAGGCTGCCTCAATACTAGACGAAGAGTCAACACATTCTTCCACTCTATATGACTCTGTAACACAAACAGTAATCAAAATTATTTAAATTTTACATCACATCAAAAAATGTTTCAGTTTTTCGGAAGAAGGGGTGTCTTAATTTTAAGCACTATTATTCTCATTAAACTCTTTAGCCAGTTGCTGAAAGAATCTGATTGTAGCAGAATAGATAACCACAATAGCAGGTGACAGACCATTGTTGCCAGCTGATATAAACTGAATACTGGAGTAGTACAGTAAAATTGCCAGTCATATGAACTCAGCTTATCTCTACACTGTCTGCAAACCACAGATAAAATACAGGGATAATGCCACTGAGAGAGGCAAAACTTCATGGTCCAACACTCCAAGCATTAGCATAATGCAACATGTCTATTGTATCATATTAATGTGTGTGTGTGTGTGTGTGTGTTTGTGTGTGACATTTTTGTTCATAAACTATTAATTTGACCACAAATTGGAATATTACCTCTGTGGCTGAAATAGAAATGAAGTCATGGCTGCCATTCTCTAGGTGAGGACTTGGCATCAGAACACGGCGAGGAATTGCCACAACCCAGTCTCCCATCTGTTCTGTCAGCTTCATGGTGGATCCAGTTCCTTTGTATGTAGGCACAAATATTTTTCCTTGAGGTGTACCACCATTGTGGCTCATGTTTGTATGTCCTTGTGTCAGTAAAATATTATTAGCAGAATTAAAACGAGCCAACACAGTTATCCATGCTGTGTAGTAGTTGCGGAACACCAGTTCTCCCACCTATAGAACACAAAATTGCACGGTAGCTTTTCCACACTATAAATCAGAACTTAACCATTATGAATACTAGATAGAATCATCTGTCATCATATAATACTAGTTTCTGAGATTCAGTTTAAGGAGATGCTAGACAGAGTTCTCAATCACAAACCTGAGCAATAAGCTCCACAACTACCAGCACCACCACCACCACAACAACAAAAATGACAACACCAATAACAACACCATCAACAAAGAAACTATTTGTTACATATGTTTAAAACTATGTAAACTATATGCTCTTGGTAAAAGTTCATCAATAAATTAGCACACAAGTCAAACAAAACTCTACACACTGTACGGTGGTTTTCGTATTGGCTGAGAAAACCAAAATTTGTCTTGTTAAACCAGCAGCCAAAAGAGTAGCTGTCTGATGACAGAGGTATAACTGTGTTTTTAATAAATGGCCACATTTATGTGTTCTAGAGACCTAGTTAGTAAAATTTTGTACAGATCTTTCTAAAATTCTGAAACATATAGGCTTACTTGGGATGGTGTGGAGAATTGTACATCAAGCACAGAACATCCAGGACTGGTAACTTCTTCCTCATCCAAGCTCACAGCTACTGGTCCCTTCACTCTGAATTCTACAGTTTCATTTCCACTTCGGCGTGGTCGAGCCCCTGTCAATGTGGTTGCTGGGACAGATGCTGATGCAAGGACTAGTTGTTTATCTGAATTTTTCTCTGTCATTCTGACTATGGATGCAATTCAGGCCAGGTATATTTGTGTATTACTTCTTGCTTTGGAGTACATCATTGCAAAAGGTCAACAAAAAAAAGGGGGGACTGAAACTGCATGGGACACATCAGCTTCTGGCCTGTGCTACTTATGTTAATTTACTGGTAATAATATGAACACCACAAGGAAAAACAAGAAAGTTTGATGGTGAGTAGTAATGCCTAGTGTAAGCAAATCCACACATGTACATGCTCATACCTATTCAACAGAATGAAAACATAAAAAAAGATACTAAGCCTGTTGAAAATGTGGCGAAGTTCAAATATTTGGGAATGATATTAACAAAACGAACTGCATGTATGAAGAAAGCAAATGCATATTAAATTTGGAAAATACTTGCTGCGATATATTTTGTTGTCCCATTTGGTACCTAAAACCCTAAAAAATAAACTGTGAAAAATTATAATTTTCTATATTCTTATGGGAGTAAAACTAGGTGTTACACTAAATGAAGAAAGTGACTGAGAGTGGTCCAGAACAGGATGCTGAAGAAGACATTTGGAACTGCAAGGGAGGAAGTAAAAGAAAGCTGCAGAAATTTGCAAATTGAGAAGCTTCATGATCTTCACATTCCACCATATGTTCTTACAGAGTGTGGCAAAAAGTGCTAACACATGTTACGTTAACAACACACATAACTAGGCACTGACCACCCTTACCTCTTGGACTAGCATGCCACCTGTAGACAAAACTTGCTAACTGGTGGGCATGTTAAAATTTAAACTAACAACAATTATGGCGTTTTAAAATATATCACTACTTTCTACATCATTCTGTATAATTCGGGCAACCAAGTCAAGGAGGAAGAGATGGGAGAACAAGTGGCATGCAAAGGGCAGAAAGGAAAGAAACCACTTGGAAGAAGTAAGCTTCGAAGGGAGGGTCATATTAAAATGGATGTTAAAGAAACTAACTGGGAGAGGGTGTACTCGATTTATCTGGGAGGCGCTAGCTCTGCGCAGGTGGTTATATCCTGCCCTGTATAATGAAATGTGTGTTCCCTTGAACTTTTTGATATGTACAGAGTTTCAGGTATTAATTCCAGCTCATAGAACCTAAAAATATTTGTCCTCAACATTTTGGAAACACTGCACATAAAAATGACAATTCTAAGCCTAATATTTTCGGTGCCTACGGGTATCTCACCACTGTTATAAGTCACTGAATCTTCGAGATTATTCAGTTGTTTAATACTATTTAGGGGCACTCAAAACTACTCTCTAAATATAGATTAGCCTGACAAACTGTTTAAATATGAATATTAGGAGTCGAGTGTCGTGGGAAAGAACGTAG
>Ga0123354_10005778_pt1 | contig 18130 bp, 9 predicted proteins | sample TergutLab28metaG_2_FD_97872 | JGI IMG/M metagenome (GOLD analysis project Ga0123354, IMG submission 97872) | Labiotermes labralis P4 segment gut microbial communities from Petit-Saut dam, French Guiana - Lab288 P4 | ecosystem: Host-associated > Arthropoda: Insects > Digestive system > Gut ...
TAGTAACTTCACTCTCGATATAGTGCATACTCCCTGAGGATGATCCCGTATGGGGATCGAAACATGTAGGAGGAATATAAATATGTTTTAATGTGAAACTTAAAAATGTGATTTTAATGTTTTTACGTATATTGTGCAATTTGTTGGTTTTAAACAAGTATTGATATTGTATTGCACGGCAATAAAATGAAAGCGTAATTACCAGTCCGATATTGGTGTTATTGTAAGATGACACATATTCAGAGACTTATGCGTCATCTCAATTTGTTTAAAAACACACGCAACACTGAATCTTCGGGTAAAATAAAAAAATTATGAAACAAACACAGCAGGTCTCATTTGATAGTGCTATCTCTGTCTCCAGCCAAGGAACATCATGCCTGCAGTAAAATACAGCAATTACGAACCCTGCTCTACTACATCCATTCTGTCGAGATAATCACTGTTCCTGACAGCGGAAGCAGAGGAAGCTTCTGGAATGTTTTCTTAAGCAAAAACAGGACAATGGAAAAAGTCAAAGAGATATATCACATAAATAAAGAATTAACGCACACAGACTACAGTCTGTTTTTTAAGGAGCAGTGGTAAAAACAGCCACACATCCTGTACAGAAATCCCTTGCATGCATTTTTGTGTAGTCACTACCATACTTACAGAACAATCAGCCTTTCTGAAAAGGTCCACAAATGAACAAAGCATAAAAATCCTGTCTTTCATCTTAAAGAAACAAAATAAAGGTTTTATAATGTGCAACACAGGAACTAGCACATGCAGTTATAGCAGCTACAGCATCTTCCATTAACAATTAATAAATTTATATTGACTCAAGAACTGCACAGTATCAACACCTGCACTAATAATTGAAACATGGGTGCACAATGACTTACATCATCCATCCTTCAATGTAACAATTACACACTGAAACACCTCTACCTCTGCTTCTATAAAGAGTAAGCTGATTTCCTACAACCATATCAGAGGTCCCCTCTAAAAACATACAAAATGACACAATCCCACCAATTATGTCCCTATCCCATACATCACTAGCATCCCAAAAATACGACAAACCCACGGACCTGAAGTCCCCAAAGCAAGGTAACCAAACTTGAGTTGTTTCATCAGGCTCACTCAGATGTTTATATATTATGAAAAGATCAGAATGAGTTAAAAGGGTATTTTATTTACACAACACTGACTGCCAAATTAAGTGTTATACATAGCAAAAAAACGAGTTTCAGTTGAATTCTGTGGAACAAAAGGACTTTACCCCATATTTTCATCACTGTCAGGTATCCATCCAACAGCACATTGAAAACTGTTAGAATATTATAACCATTTTTTGGAATAAAACAAAGCACATGCTCAAAACAATTGTGCTCGATGATTAAACTTATAAAATTATGTATGTTTCTAACTTAAGTAAAACAATGCCATAAGTCACAAGTTTCTTATTATCATGAAGATCAGAACAACAGAAATGCTACATTAACTACATCCTTTCAACTTCTAAATTTTCTCTTCAACATCAAAACTGATGTAAATTATACCGTACACATACTTCAAGATAGTATACATGCTGAGAAATGAAGAACTATGCTATGCACACGTACATGGTCTCCTTTCAGAGCTTTTTATGCCACTATAACAGGCAAACATACACATTTATATATAATCCTGTAAGTTATGGGAGAACCTTGCCTTATGTTTACAGCCATTTAAAACCATGGTTTTCAAGAACCCCACATCCACAAAAGTGTGATGCTTTATTGCACTTGCAGGATGGTGGTTTTAACAATGTGCACTCTTATCTATGCATTTCAGTGTAATTTTCATGACAATGTCTCCGTAACCAAAAAATCCTCCACAGGCCTAGTCTGATTCCAGTCCTGTGGAGCAGAAGAAGAAGAAGAAGAAAAGCCATGTGTTTGGCCAATGGGGTTCAGGTTCTGACTTCATTAGTAAAGCTGGCAAGAGTTTCACTCCCTCACACAGCATTTCCATATTTGTTCCATACCACAATCAATTTTATTACCCACCTGGTACAGAGCGGAATGCACTCGTAACAAATCAGTTGCACTTTGAAACAAAATATCATTACAGGATTTATATTCCAATGCTGCAATGAGCCCATCTATACAAATACGTCTGCATGGTATGCACAAGATGACTGGAAGGCAAGAACAGCATGACAAAGGTCAGTGATTATGCACTAATTATTACATGACAATCATGTGTGTGGTTTAAGAACACACAACAACACAGTAACCACCAGTCAACTTTTGCACAATCACAGAACCATGCATCACACTAGACCACATTACCGTAACCAAACTATCAGTGAGCATACAGCCCCATGTTCTGTGACCATTACCAAACTCTTTCACTTCATCACTGTTTTCATCATCTCATGCATTAAAGGTATTAAAATTATTTATCTCAGTAATTAACCAACTTGATGCACGACATTTTTGTTTTACAATAAGTTTATTTCATGCCTCTATCATCAGGAGGTCAAAATTGCATTACACAGCCTCTGGTATCATCGCACCTATAGGTGGCCATCTCGTGCACGAGACAGCCACCTATAGGTGTGATGATACCAGAGGCTGTGTAATGCAAATCTGACCTCCTGATGATGAGCACATGTGCTCGAAACATGTAGAGGTATGAAATAAGCTTATTGTAAAACAAAAATTTTGTGCATCAAGTTGGTTAATTAGTGAAATAAATATACTGAAATGCAGTCAGCAAAACATCAAAAAAGTATTAAAATTAGTATAACACTCTGTTGTGTTACAGAAGAACATGATTCCTAAATAATATTATGTTTTAGAAACAAGCCTGAATACGGTGCCCAATAATTAAACTAATAATGTCTCATTTACATGTCAATCAGTATTGTAATATTCAGTATTTGTCAAAATATACATAATGGGCAAAGTTTTAATTACAGCAGAAAATAATCATGCCATATAATGATTCTTACATAAGCCTGTCATAGGATTTACTGTGCAAGAATCAGAGAACACTTGTCTATTCTTAACATGTTATTTTAGTAGAGTGATCCCACAATGAAGTGTTTCTGAAGTTACTGTCTTTTAACTCTGACAATGCTGGTGCTGTACCATGTTGTAATTTGTATTTTAGATCCTTAATTAGCACTTCAGATATATACATCCCTATAACACACTTCAATCCAAACATAAATTGGCAACGCACACATATTATCATAGTAATAATTCTAAATCCACATACAGTATATTTCTTGACATATTGTCTCCAACAACTGCTCTTTTCACTTGCTTCATTTACATTTGTCAATTCCTTAAGGGAAACTTATGTCAGTTTGCTAATTACACATCTCATTGTAAAAAGCAAAGAGCAATAACACACATTTTCCAGCATGCTACTTTGCTGACCTCAACTGCCTATATTTCCACTGTGTGTACTTCATATATCTCTTGCAACTGTCCACCTACAATTTATATAAAATTCTTGGCTGATCAAAAAGTAAATTACGATGAATGACTAAGCCAAAATGCATCTGCAAGGGAAGTCATGATATTACAACACCTACACTACAGCATTACCAAACCCACAAACTATCAGACCCATAAGGTTCTAAGAAAATGCAGTAGCATAATACTGATTTAACTGACACCATGGTTATTCAAGATTAACATACTAAAACACCCTTGCATTCCTGAATTTATTTCCCAGAAATGCACAGTCCATTTGTTCCAACGTATTAACTTCATACAGTTAACTATCATTTACTACAAAATATTATAAACAACTGTGCCTATATATATATAGATGTATGTATGCACTGAAGCCGGGCAGTCCAACACTGCTTGTGCAAACCACAACAGTAGAAAAGAATGTGAAGTACTATTATATTTTGTACTTATTTTTGCAGAGGTTCAGATAACACCAAAGATATTTTGTTCACACAGAAGTTATTTCCTTTGATTTTCAAGCAACATTCTTATAAATTCGTATATTAGTATGGCTGATACATCTAGAAACATATCAAGAATTTGTAATACAAAAATACATTTATACAAAGACCACTCACTCACTCACTCACTCTCCCATTCACTCACTCTCACACACACACACACAAAATCACTCACTCACTCATGCATATGCTCATGAATATGGCTGTTAAAATTACATACCTGTATATAAAAACGGAGAGTTATGTTTCTTAAAGTCTTTTGTGAGATTATTTAGATTCAGAATGCATATTTTACAGAATATTCATTTACTGTCCAGGAGAACAATGGGGCAAAATAGAGATCTCAATTACAAAAGATAGGGAGAAATTATACCTCTTTATTCCCATCATTACAACCAAACAAGGAAGAGAATATGTTGCACTTAAACGGGATCTGGAATAGTACATTCTTGAATATTCTAAAACTAAGATTATATCAGACGTTAAGCAGATCTTGAAAACGTTAGTGGCACGGCATTTACGTTTTCATATCTCTTTCACATTGTTTGTACACACCCTGTTATACTCAACCAGCTACCAACTGCCAAAATATTCAGTTTTAAAACTGGCATCAGTCCATATCAATAATGGGGACAATTTTGCCACTATGTATTTTATTTGTAAGAACTGTCCTTCCACCATTTCTGCAGCTACTTATTGTGACACTGAAATAACCTGATATACCATCAACTTCATAACAGGCGTCATGCTGCTAATAAATATCAAAATATTTTTGTAATGCAGCATGCATTTCCACCCCCATTTCAGTTTAGTGAGATGCATTTACAATAAGCAACATTTCAGCCACTAACCTCAGGGTCATGTGTTTACATACATATCCAATCAGCACAGAGGTTCTTTCAAAAACTAAAGCTATGTACACCCACCAACAGTTTAGTCAAGTTGCCATAACATTATTTCAAGAAAATTTTCAGTGAAACAAATGAAGATGTCTGAAGGAATTACAGCATGGTATAAAGGCAAGAGTGCAACCAGAACAGCACAGTCAATACAGTAACTCGGTAAGAACTGGATGATCCAGCGTACAAACACCAGCGCAGACAAGAGATTTTCTCTTCTACATTCCTCATCCAGACCAGCCATGCCACCCACTCAGCCTGCTATATCATGGATACCTGGGTTCTTTGCTGGGGGTAAAGTGGTTGGGGCGCAGTAATGACTAACCAACCCCATCTAGCACTGAGGTTGAAGAAAAGATGGAGCTATACCTCTACCCAACTGCAAAGCATGTTAGAGTGGACTTTAAAGGGCAGAAGACATCTAGACAAGAAGAGCAATACCACTTATTAACAAGACATGCTGGTTACAAGCTCATACACCAGAATATGTGTTGTGTATTAAAAATACTACATATAAACTTGATGTGCATAACTGCAAATTAAGTCACATAAAGAATGCAAGTACAATTGCACAAGATCAAGCAATTTTGGGCTTTACTCCTAGCAAAACATTCTACAAATATTTTTAAATATTTGGTAAATACTCAAGAGGGAAGACTGTAATTCCAGATAATTCCCAAATGTAGCATGCAAATGGAAAGTAGTAACAAATTTTCATTGTGCTCTGATCTCTAATTAACAAGATCTCATTGATAGGAAAGCTTTATTCCACAAAGTAACTATAACTTTTAATCTTCTAAAGTCCATTTATTTTTACACATTCTCATATTTTTGACACACAATCCACTGTTGAATGGTATCAAATATACAGGACCATTATTTTATAGGTCCACAATCACTAGTCAGTTCATGTTACCATCACTTATGATTTAAAAAAAGCCCCCCCCCCCATTTCCTGTCATGTCCCTTATGACAACACAAGCCCACCTCATATCCTGCCATGTCACTTGTGACAACACAAGCCCACCTCAATTTCTCTCATGTCACTTATGATAACACATGCCCATCTCAGTGCCCATCAAGACCCTTATAACAACACAAGCCCACCTCAGTTCCTGCCATGTCACTTATGATAACACAAGCCCACCTCAGATCCTGCCATGTCACTTATGATAACACAAGCCTACCTCAATTCCTGCCATGTCACTTATCATCACACAAGCCCATCTCAGATCCCGCCATGTCACATATGATAACACAAGCCCACCTCAGTTCCTGCCATGTCACTAATGTTAACACAACCACCTCAGTGCCCATCACATTTCTTATGATAACACAAGCCCATCTCATCATGTTGCTTGTGATAACACAAGAACAGCCCAGTTCCCATCATGTCGCATATAACACAAGCCCACATCAGTGCCCATCTGTTGCACATGGTAACACAAACCCACACACCAGCTTCTTATGTTCCTTGCTGCAGAAGTTTCCAGTTATTTATGGAGTTACTTCCGGTCACTCTTCACATTCCAATCATGCAATATGTGTTTTCGTACAATACACACACTAAATACAGTTCCCACAGAGACACCATTATTTACTGCAGACCAAGGGGGCTTACAAGTTTCAACTCCACATGTTCTTGAAATAATGAAAGATGTACTGTCTCATGAACTTTGCAGCCAGTTTCAGAATCCATGCACAAAATAAACCCTATATTTTAAGTGTTATATTAACTGACAAACACAACCATGCAGATCTAATAAACTGGCTATTGATACAGCGGTATTACATGTTTTGGTTATCTACATCAGTCATCATCAGGTAGGCATCAATTCACAAAAAGAATAAAAAGGAGAGGCCTCTCCTAACAAAGAGTAGTGTAAAATTGTTATAAAATTGTAATAACTATTACTTTAAAAACAAAATAACAGCATTAAAGACTGTATTAGGCTACTTATCAGGTATAATTTGAAGTAATGGAATTAAACATAAAACTGTACTGTAAAGTAAGATAAAATAAGACAAGATGAAAGATGACAAAATGAGTAGAAGAAAAAGCCTTAACACTATCTATAACAATGCAGTATCAAGCATAGTATATAGATTAATATGAATTATAGCATCTTGGCTCATAAATAGTATTGCACAGAAATCCAGTGGTTGTCTTGCTTGTTCTGTACACTGAATTGCATTCCACTGGTTTCCGTACACTGAATCGTGTCCCGAGGGCCACTCCCATTTACTTAAGAATGCAAGGGGTTCAAGAACAAACAAGACAACCACTGAATTTCTGTTCAACACTATTTACAAGCCAAGACACGATAATTTACATTAATCTATATACTATGCTTCATACTGCATTGGCATACATAGACTGCTAGGGCTTTTTCCTCTACTCATTTTGTCATCTTTCACCTTGTCTTATTTTTTCTTACTTTACATTACAGTTTTATGTTTAATTCTGATACATCACATTATACCCAATAAGTTTCCTAATACAGTCTTTAATGTTCTTATTCTGTTTTCAGAATAATAGTTATCACAATTTTATACCACTATTTGTTGGTGGAGACCTCTCCCTCCATATTCTTTTTGTGAACTGATGCCTACCTGATGTTGGCTGATGTAGACAGCCGAAACATGTAATAGTGCTGAATCAACAGCCAGTTTATTACATCTGTATGGTTATGTTTATCAGTTAATATAACGTATTAATGATAAGAAAAATACAACTGGATGATGTCACCTAAAGAAACCCTACACACATTACAAGGAGAACAAACACAATGTGCATTACAGGATATTAAACTACAATTCACAGCAGACTCCCATTATGAAATCATCGGCCTAACAGTATCTTACTAAATCAGCTCCTACTTTTCAGACAAGATCTTTCATCTATTCAAGTTGTGTATAACACAATTTCCACTAAATGCCACATCAAAAATTTAATGTAAGAAAAGGGTGCAGTTATTTTTTACTCATCCCAACATATCAGTGATATCAGCATTTGGTAATGTGCTTGACTAACTATATCCTCAAAAGTTCTTAGTGCTGTAACTTCTTCTTCTGAGCTTTGAGTCACCTGTTCAATTTCACTGCTACTTCTGTATGACTGATGATATACATAGGAACTTTTGATTTTGGCACTTTCATCTTCTGTATCAGTACATGTAAAAATAAACCTTCCCTCGCTCATGGGATCTTCTTGAAAAATCATACTACCAAATTTTGGGAGATTACAAATCTATTTCAGAACTTTTCCTGATGTCTAAGAACAGTACTGTGAAACCCATAAACTGAGTCTGGGTGGCTACCAATGTTTCCAAAAACATCAATCCTCAGCTGGGTCCAAGGCAAATTTCTTTATCGAAGAGAGAGTCAACTTCACTTTATCTGGAGCGCAGAATCATGAAAACTGTTTTCATTAAGTGCTTACATCAAGAATTTACATACTATGAATCATAGGCATATTACATTAGCTCAAACCTCTGCTTGTAAAAATAATGTTAATATAACTTCTTGACATTTACAGAAAATTACTGATACACACATGCACGCATACATATACATACACACACACACACACACACAAAACACAAGGCTTCAATATTCATTTGTAATTGATATCACTTAAGTGTAAACTTTCTCATGTCTTTAACCACTGGATGAAAGATGCTTGAAGCAGCACAAAAAATTAAATATGTAAAACAAAACACTACAAATACTGAAAAAATCAGTACAATCTGAGTGTTGCTGTTGCTAAAATCTTTCATGGCATTCTGAGTTGGCACACAGACTATAACAATGAACCACAAGACTCCAATAAAAGTCAGAACATTATACTGAGCACAGTCCACGCATATCAATCTTCTCACCCCAGCAGGAATTAAGAGTGCTTCCCAAGATACAACATAAAGGAAACTTTAATGAACTTGGGGTTAATTAATTTTAGCATTTTTACTAAAACCAATGAATGGAGGCAGAAGTTTCCTAATTCTAGAAAGAATACATCACGCATCCCAAGTTTAAGAAAGAAATGAACACTGCCCTACGAAAATGCATGTTAACAAATGTGTCAATACACATTCATAGCGTTGAGATAAAACCATATACCAAGAAAAGTTAATGCAAAATCAATAAGACTGTATGTCAGCCACACTAACTAATCACTCTACATGACACTAGTGATGTATGCTCCTGTACACAACACATTTTGTATGACATCTACACACAATGAAGCCTTCCGAGTATTATACTGCAACTGGAACAGACACACAAGTCAAAACCAAACATGATTTCACGATTCTGCTGAGACACACGAGATCTGTGTTCTTTTGGGATTTTACGCAGCAGAGTGGTAGCTTCTTATCAACATTTGGGACAACCTATCAGTCCCATCTTCAAGGGTCAAGCAGTGACACACTGGTACAAAACTACCACTCTACGCTGCATAAAATTCCAAAAAGAGTGCAGATCTCAAGTCAAAACAAAGTTTTTAATCCCAGTCAGGCACAAACTCTGCTACCACTCATGTCTCATTTCATGTCAATCACATGGCACCCACTAACCACACTAAGATGGAACAGAATCTGATGACAGTATTAACACATGGGACATACAAAGAACTGATGGAAAGCAAACTGTCTGAAACTTGTTACAGTATCTTTTACACATGTCACTACATTCACCTCTCCATGTGATTCCACTGATTGTACATTCAACTCACAATGCAAGGAAAGTATTTACTAAAATACAATTACTGAGCTCAGGAACTGCTAAAAGGGAATTTTTACAAACAACTGTAATTCTAAAACCAAGAAAGGTGGAAGCCATAGGAAGAAGTGTTTCATGGGCTGAGCAACGATACGGATGTGAGGAACATAATTCCATTCTTCCAACCCTGTGATTTGTACTTCATAAATCTCTACAGATACACAAATGCAAATTCAGGAAGGTAAGAAATCATCTGTCATTTAAAAATCCTATAGGAGAAAATAGAAGCATAAAGCATAACAAGCATATTACTGAGGTTGACATATGGTATTTGTACCAAATATACAGGAGCTTGACCTCTATAACCCTGTGTACTTTATATACATAGCACATTGGCATTACTGTTATTGAAGTAAAGAGGAACTATGAACAAATACAAAAACTCAGGAAGACATTAGCTCAACATCTACCACATTGGGTATATATTAAGCCAAGCCAGAGTTCGTTAAGAGGTAGCAGACTGTTACAACAAATGTGTAGTTTGGCAAAATACATTATTAACATTATGTATATGAATTCAGCATCCCATGTGAGCATAGTATAATTTAAACCTCCCTGATTATAGAAGACATCCTTCTTAGGCCTTACAGGAAAACTATAAAATTCATATACATGCATCTGTTCTGGAAATGTGTAATTATTTTAAGATTTTTATTTCAAACTTATTGCAGCCCTGTTGTCAAGGGAACCAAAACATCAATTGGCTAACACAATACACACATTTAAAACAGACTACTGTACTCCAAGGAATACTTCCACTTCTTTTATCTGACCTAATGTTTCAGTGTAGCAACATTTATTCCATCATATATTAGAAGTTAGGTTTCATAGCTTTCAACATATATATATATAGATATATTCTCCCCTCCCCCATATTTCTACAAAGTCAGAAAATTAAAATATATCACTGAACAGGAACTATGGCAGATAATATCAACAGCCAGTACAGTGTTCACTAACAACATGACTATGCTGAAGGAAGATACAAATTGGAATAGTAGCAACAAACAGTGCACTTCATGCATAAATCTACCAACTGAATTCTGCTAACTCACATGTTCCAGAGTGTAATCCAAATAACGACAAAATTCACATCCTTATGTACCAATAAGCCAAATGGGGCACAATACTATACAAAGAAGTGGTGTTACATATGTAATGGATAATGAACAATAAAATGAAAACTGAAGCCTTGTCTTTACCTCCAGAATCTAAGAATTCATATTAAGAATAATAAAGAGAAGTAAGAATGTTCAGTAATTAATTTTGTAAGTTAATCAAGTCAACTTTCTGAATCTTGAGGGACACAATCACAGATTTGGTTATGAAATGACTTGTACAGAGAGTAATGTGATCTCAAACATGGAAAATATAAAATGTGCAAATATAATGGAAATGTAAGAAAATGCTATATCCCCTAACTGTAAATCACAGCAACCATAACATGTATATCAGAAAACTCTGACTGCTTCCCTCAAGAATTAACACTAATTACCACAAAAACCAATATAAAATATCTAGATCTAATAAATCTATACACAACATATCTGTTATAATATAACTTAACGCTACTACTTTGTTTTATACAAGGGACCCTGAGAAACATCTGCCACCAGTATATTCCTATTGTAGAACAGTTTATGGGCAGTATTTAAATGTGAAAAATTTCTTTAAAAAATTGAGTCCTGAATCAATAGAAAATTCAGGTTTTAAAATACTGTATGCAAAGTTTCCTTACTTTCTTAAGCTGTAATGAAAAAAGGAAAATGAGCTTTCCTTTTGAAAATCAAGTTTCAGCTGACATTTTATACACTTTTTCATAATAATTATAATATACAATAAAAACCAGGTACTTAGTTACATCTGTTTGCATCATTGCTTCCTTCTTTCTGGCTACTTTGTGCTAAAACTACTTTAAATAGTCATATTCTATAATGTGGTTGCATCTACATTATAGTAAGCAGGCTCTTGACAAATAAAGAATCACAAACACAAATAGGTACATTACTTTAAAATGTACAATGGTTCTGTTTGGGAATCCACATCCATTGCAGTCCAACTGTACAACTTACTTCACAAGAATTAAACATTATTATGTCAGTTTAAAATTAAATAATAAAACTTATAAGCTCACTCACTCTGGGCGAGGTTACAAACTATAACATACTCCAATATACAGATGAAAAGTGTGTATACCATGTATGAAGAATAAACAGGAAAAACTGCCAGAAGCAACTTGCCATACAAACTTCTTACCATTCAAATAGCCATATGGTGAAACATTTTTTCAAGTTACACTTGTTCAGGGTATAAGGTAAAATGTGATCAGTGACAAGACATATTATGCCAGTTGTTTAATGCTGGAGTCTCCAATTAAACTTGTTACATTTCAGCCCAGAAAGCACAACTCTGCCATATCTATATCATGCCTTGTTATCTGTCCATAAGAGAACCATTTAAAGTCATTATCACTTGATCCAGACAGTTGTTATCAAATTCTTATGGAAGGTTTCTGACAATAACAGCACTCACAGCACCTCAGCAGATGCAGTAGCAATCCATCATCATCCTTACACCACCACCACAACCATAATCATATCAACTGCAATGATCATTCACTAATCCGCTTGGTAGAAAGTTATCTTTCTGTAACAGGACAGACTTTGAAAGCAAAAGTACTGAAGCATACCTGAAACATTTTGTAAGTGGCTTCAATAAAAAAAGTTTCAAAATACTGAGACGGTCCTCACAAAATCAGTAATACGGACAGAACTGTCGTAGTTGTAATTGGCCTGTTGGTCAGTTAAAAAATTAAAGAACAATAAAAAATAAGTTGTACAAATTGGTACAAATAAAGTCCTGTTATGAAGGATTCACGTACAGACTTTCTGAATTCACATGCCAAGAGTTGCAGTGAAATAAGCTGACTTGACAAGTGTTGGATATCAGTCAATAATGTGACCATGAAACATCATGATGATTCTTCAGTGCAATCAAGAGCCTTCTACTATTATGTACCTAAATAAATACGTGCAAATAAATTACCTTTGCATGTCATGTTTGGAACTCGTGTAAGAGAGATCAACTGTGTTGCAGAAAATCACATTGAATTTCAGATGTCTTTATGTAATAAGCTTTGCACAACTAACTTTATATCAATACTGACAATGTCATAACAAATTAGTAATGAAAAAAACCTTGGGTAACTTCAGAAATTAAAAGGAAAACCAGCAGTCATGAACACAGATATCCTCAGACACATGCCGACAAATCACAGATAACTGCCATCACATGCAGACACATCACAGAACTTGCCATAACCAACACGACTGAATGCCTTTATAGATGGCACCAAAGCAGACTTGAACAAATGATACTCTTTACCCTCAATTGCATTAGTCAGCTTTTCAACGAAATCCCAAGCCTACTCTGCCAAGAAGTAAAACGCTGCTTCCTTCATGCTGCTCAAGCATAATCCAATTAAGAAATGGCTGGTCACAGAGTTTGGTAACTTTCGGCAGCTAAATCAGTGCTTCGAAACCTTTGGGTCATGACCCAAATTTGGTGACAAAGCTGTTGTGAGTGAGTCTTGAAACAATTTCATGAATCTACTCATTACCACCTCATGGTAATTTGACAAATTTACTAAGCAGTATCTTCTTTTATGTAATCACTTGCACTGACACTATCAACGTTGGCTTGAAAATCAAGTTACAGAAAATGTCACAGTCCACTTGACTACCAGGGTTGCCAGCCTCTCAACAAAAAATTACCGCATGATCCGAAAAAAATTAAGGTTTTCTTGCCAAAGTTTATCACATGGTTGGCAAAAGTTTCTTAATTTGAGGGATGCCTCAGAAAACATGAAACTCAAATTTATAAGATCATGAAGACTAACTCCAGATATACGAGTCATATAAGGAGTCACAGTATTAAAATCAGGTTCAAGCAGAAATATGTAAATCTTAACTTCATCAGATCACTGAAATGTCAAATTCATTACATCAATTCATGTTTCTCAGTTTACACATATCATTAATTCTGACTCCTGGGGTCAGGACATAACTACTGGCCTTATCTGGCTCACAGCTCAAAAAGGTTGAGAAAACCAAGTTCGATGCATCTTTCACAAAAGTGGATTGCTAGTCAAATATATCACATCCACAATTCCTTCTGATCTGGACTTCACTGTACCACCTAACCAATAAGGCTCCCAGCGACTGCATTAATTAGTAGCATATCTTACATTAATCAACCTAACAAGGGCCATTTCCACAAATAATCTCATTACATTAAATAAACATAATTCTTCTTATTTCATCTTATCATTCTGCAATACGACAACAATTATATAATTGTGTGTGTGTGTGTGTGTGTGTGTGTGTGTAAGAGAGCGAGTGAGTGAGTGAGTGAGTGAATTTAAGTACACAATACTTGTTATTTGGTTCTTCCTGTTTTGTGAATTGTATGCTCTAAGCACCAAACACACGAATAAAAAGAGAAAGTCATTATGACATTATCAGTATCAGACGCGATTAGTATAAAGGATTTCAGTGTCTCTGTACACAGTGATCTCTCTTGTGTATCATAAAACAATTAATCTTTACTATCTCATTTAATTATTCCTGACCTACAGCTAAGATGCATTAGCAAAATCATGTTCACTATTACATAAAAAAAACCTCCCTTGTGGTTCCCATTCACAGATGGACAACCACTTCACAAACATATATGGCCATCCAATTGTGAAAAATATATCTTCAGTTTTCAGAACTGTCACAGTATTAGAAAAAATGGTTAGATTGAGCAAATATGACAGGTCAACTGAGGTAAATCAATTTCCTGATTCAAAGTTTAAAATATTGTACAGATGTACACACTTTCACTGTTATACTACAGTAAGTCAACGTTTTGGAAAATGACAGAAATGACAAGAGAAACAAGGGGTGTTGGCAAAGAGAGAAAACATGTATTTTCATGCCATAATAGTGAACTAAGAGATTACTGCATTGAGATGGTGACTTGAACAAAGACGGGAGACAAGATGTGCATGGTACTACAAGATTCCAGTGAGGAACAGCAAGACTGCTGACAACCACACAAAGCTACATACTGCACTCTGTTCATGGAACCTTCTGATCATTATTTCATCACAGAACATTACCTTGTGTGCATCACTCAGCAACTCCTGCTGTTTCATACCCTATAATTTTACACTAATTTATACCCTTTTCAGATCTCTATTATTTTGTAAAATGATTGTACTGAATCTCAGGGATGTGTCCTTCGAACATGCATTAGCACAGTGGAGATGCTTGTTGGAAAACCTTATTTTGGGGTCAAGTCACTGTCATTGCTGCCTGTGAGTTGGTGGAAGAGCAGCCACTATGAGGCGACAGATTACAACTAGTCACGCCAGCCCCAACTCCAGCCCTTGCTCCTGGCAACTGCTTATCAGCTTGTCTCCGAAACGGATCTGAACATCATTCAAATATAAACACTTTCAGGAAGGGTTAACTGCAAGCAGCATACTATTTGATAAACATCAAACACCAAAAACTTCAGATGAACCTCACCACTGTCAACCCGAATTTTATGACCAAAATGAAAAATCTGTGAGCATCAAGCACTGAGGAATTAATTGATGATTACATAATTGCACATGCAAAGTGAAGACGGCTAGGAAAACGTTTTCCAAAGGGACAGTACACACTACTCCCAAACACATTCATTAGAATTCTGCATATCCCACTCATTCTACAGTTCATTTACTGCTGATGAAAATGCACTTCTTCATTTACATGATGTGGGAAATAAACTGAATTAGCTAGGAGTGTACTTGGAGAAACTGCAAACTTAGTAATGGGACTGAGCTTGGTTTTACTAATGATCATCATTCACATCACATAATCCATTCACCAGGAACAGTCCCCGCTAATAGACCCTACATGGTATACGAGTCTGTATGATCAGACTTTTAGTTCATTAGCAGAAAGTAACTGTAGTAACATCTCTGTACCACAGCATACAGTCCTCAATCATTCAGTAACTTCTGATCAGTCCCATGCAGTAAGTGGAAACTGCAAGCATCAGCCTACATGTCTCAACGAGAGTTACCCATTTATTTATTGTATTAGTACCATCAATACACAACATATGCAAACAACAGATGTATTAGTACAACTGGGTTATATCTGGCAACATGTTTCAGCCATTAAACAGCCATCCTCAGGCCAACAAAGAATAGTATTGTTAAGGTACAGTCAAATTGTTTGTTGTTGTTTATGACGTTCTTAGTTATGATTAACTAAGAACTTCATGTTTCAAGTTTTAATGTAAACAATGGGATCCCATTGGACTAACAATTTGACTGTACCTTAACAATACTACTACTTACTGGCCTGAGGATGGCCGGCTAACGGCCGAAACATGTCACCAGATATAGCCCAGTTGTAGTAATACATCTCGTCTTTGCATATGTTGTATATTGATGGTACTAATACAATAAATAATTGACGATACACAACGGGATGGCCCCCTTCAAACAAAAGAGCTACCCAGCTGTATCTTGGCATGTGCTAGAGAATGTACTTCAACAGTAATTTTCAAAAATGTTTTTAAGTAATCAATGCCCTTGTGTCTTAAATGGACAGAAGGTAATTTAGTTTATCATGTCTCTGAGGATGACCATTTCATGAGCAGTTGTTCGAAACTTAAGAACAAGATGGACACCGCCCTGGCACCATACAAGGTGTATAAGAACATGCAGAAGAAGATAAAGCAACTGAGCATCACTTCTTTCTGCACTATGTATTCTGTCTTTCTGCCTGTCATTCATGCTACAACATTCAACCAGCCTAACAATTTCAAGTTGCGAACATCATAATAACCATTAAACAGCACTAATATTTTCATGTTCATCAATTACACACACTAATTATTGCCATCCCTGTGTCTTTGGTTCCCACAACCCCATTTCACTCACCAGATCTTAAATTCATGCATCACAACTTTAAAATTCATAGCAGTTTTTAACAATGCAACGGCCCACAGATGTCAATGCTTTGCTGTATAAGTATGAAGAAACCATCAGTCTGTCTGTCCTCAACTGTATCACAGAAGAAGAAGAAAAAAAAACATACTATTTTCCCACAACATATTAAAAACAAAAAACCAATGTCCCTCTTGCAAATCCCCCCAAAAATTATTAGTGTTTTTTTGTCATACTACAGTGATTCTGCAATGATCAGTTAAAGTACACCTACCAGGAAATTCCTGCCTGTTTAAAAGTAGGAATGAAATCATGTCACAGGTCTTACAAACTACCACCGCCTTACATTGTAAAGTTTTTTGCAGAACTCACAGTACACGCTAAATGACATTGCATAGATATCCTTTACATCAAACTTTGCACTAATCGGATAGAAAGTTTACACAATGCAGACAAAATTTCTTTTACATCCACAAGTAGTGGGCCATGGAGTCATGATCTATCAGTGCACACAGAAAAGGGGTTCCTCAACAGGCACTGCAAGTGAACCACTATGAGAAAAGAACCAAAAAAAAAAAATCCCCCAAACCCAGTGTTGAATTATCTGCATCGGCATGCCAGCCAACACTACTTAAAAACCCTACAGAAGTAAAGGACCAAGCATCTGAGACCCAAACACAGCATAAAGCCAATATAAGCTGTTTGTGTCAGTAACTGTATCACTGCTTCCCACCTTTCCTGCTAGTGCATTAATCTAGGATTTATTAACGCCTTTTCAACCACTTCGGTTATACAGCTTTCAATCAGAAGTTACATGATTATGGATAAGGTATAACAGTTCAGTCACCAGGAATTAAGCGATGGTCATTAACTGCTGAAAATAATTTTGAAAAGCTGCATAAACCTTACACACACAAAAACACATTTTTGTTATGGCTGTCTCACACAAGATTTGGGAGTCCCTAGAAGTGTAAAAGTACCATCCAGCATTCAGCTGTGATCAAAGCAGCACTAAATTGTAGGCACTCATCATTCCTAAATACCGAACTAAATAGCTACCTGTTTTCATGTGGATACACCACAAAACTCCCGTCAGTCCAACGCCAATAGCAAATGAGGCTAAAGCAATTCCAACTGTTACCTCCGTTGACACTCCAACATAAAAGACTTTTGGCTGACTTTCTGCCGGTGCCTCTGAACTTGATGCAACTGCAAGAAAAAATAACACTATATTTAATTAATATTGTATTAAAAGTGCAATCTACAGTTCTACTTGTTAAGGAAAACCTAGTAACATATATCATGCACTTTATGTACCACAGGAAACGAGGGCAACTACTGTTAACATCACATAGAAAACAAGTATTTATGCACTCATGATACATCGAGTACATCCACAATGATTTAAAAAAAAAAAAAAAAAAAAACAAAAAATAAAAACAAAAAAAAAAAAAAAAAAAAAAAAAAAAAAAAAAAAAAAAAAAAAAAAAAAACCAAAAA
>Ga0123354_10005779_pt1 | contig 18130 bp, 9 predicted proteins | sample TergutLab28metaG_2_FD_97872 | JGI IMG/M metagenome (GOLD analysis project Ga0123354, IMG submission 97872) | Labiotermes labralis P4 segment gut microbial communities from Petit-Saut dam, French Guiana - Lab288 P4 | ecosystem: Host-associated > Arthropoda: Insects > Digestive system > Gut ...
ATATATATATATATATATATATTCATTCTTCGGTTAAATTAGAAGGATGAATATCGCGGTCTGTTTAAAGACACATCCTGTAGTCATCCACGTAAAGTAAGAGATCTGTTGTGTACAACGCACAAACTGCGAACGTTGCCGCTAAACATTCTACATAGATAACAAGCTGCGTAATTTACACTTTTCATCCGGAGCACTTAGAGCGATTAAATAGAGACCGAGAGGTTGACTGAACAATAGCACGCACAGCGCAAAAGAAAATGAAAGTCAAATGCAATTTCGAATATTATTCACTGCACCCTTACCTAAGCGTAATTTAAATTTGTGGCATTAATTTCATCACAAGAGAAAACCACGGTATGTGCGAAGGTAGCGTTTTGGAGAGCAGAACCTGCAGGAGGTTTTGAACAGAAAAATGATCAGAATTTACGGAGTTAATTATTTAAATTCATAAAGAACAGTACGTTTTACTGCAGTTTTTGGAGATATTTATACGGATAATATATTTTGCGCTTTTATTATCATAATGCATTCTTCCACAGTAAGTTAACACCATCTGCTTCAGAATGTGAAATTGCTGTCCTCCCTGATTATCTTTGACCGTTGTGACCTGACGTCATTGCTACACACATATGTACCGAGAGTAGTTATTTTATTTGGTAGGTGAGACCAAACCAAGGATCTGCGTTGCGCCTGATCTGCGGAGCTTTGATTAAAGTCAGTCCTAGTTTTAGGAACATTCGCAAAATTGCGAAAGGCGACTATTAACTTTGTCCTGTCTGTATGTATATATCTTATTTTATTGGACCTTACATCATCTTGATAGTTGAATAAAGAGAGACCAACTTGATGTCACTTGGCTTTGTTTTCAGTATTTAATGCTCATCTTGCTTCGGATGTTAATACATCCGTAACATGTTGAGCATTAAATAATGAAATAAAAAAAAAACAAGTGACATCAGTTGGTCTGTCTTTATTCATGTGTATATCTGTTTGTCCTTCCTTCCGCACGGAATACCTTGGCTCCCACCGGATGGATTTTCATAAAATTCAATATTTGAATATTTTTCGAAAATATGTCGAAAGCCTCATTAAAACCCGACAAGAGTAACAGATGCTTTACACGACGGCCAATATACAATTTTGATTATATCTCACCCAGTTCTTAGAATAAAAAATGTTTAAGAATTGTAGATAAAATCAAAACACAAGTTTTATATTCCACAACTTTTTTTTTCGAAAATAGTGCTGCAAATGAGATAATATGGGAAAATATTGTGGAGCCAGGCAGGCCGCAGATGGCAATATGAAGCAGACGCATTGCTCGCTGGATACCTAAAGCTACAAACACACACTTGACATACGTAATACTTATTGCTTTTCTACTGCAAAACTGGTTGCAAGAATGCACCTCAATGATATTTTTTACGTACATTGCCTGCCTTGCCTTTTGTCTGTCCGTCAGGATATCATTATTTCCTAATACGCAACCAATTGCTTTCACGTGTCCCTCCTAGGTAAATGGCTCTTATTATTTAGTGATATAATCTCCTTGTTTGGGCTTAGTCCATCGTCTAAAATTTAAAAAAAAAGACTTTGGGAAGCCGGCTCTGCTTCCGTCTTCAGGTAAAGAAACACCGAACTTGGTGGACCCTTTAAGTGGAGCAACTCTCAGTCACTGTCCACCATGGAAGCACTGAAGTTGTTAGTATATGCACCTAAGAACAGATCAAGTCCATCGGTAGTGACAGGAAAAGAGCTGTCGAAAAATAAAAAAAAAACTTTCACAGACACCGAAAAAGCCTGCAACACTCCACGAATTAAAACCACAAAAAAGATCCTTGAAATCAGACTGATCCCACGGGAGACATAACACAAGGGCCAGAACACACGCATTTAAAGTTCATAAGGACCATAATTCTGTTTACATCTTTAACTACACTACCGTCTAGAGCGGAAGGGTAAATATATTTTGTGTCACTCTTGTGGAAATTATTAAAACAAACACGAAATAAACAACTGCAGCTCAAATATATTGATTTTTTTGCCGTGAGCAAAATTACACACGTGATATCTCTCAATGAGATACCGCCGTGGTACACCATTGGTTATACTAATCTTTCATAATGGTGTAAATAAATAAATAAATGTTTTTCAATAAAATATACAAATATGATATTTTATTTAGTAGTATTAATTAAAATATAACTTCAGGATCGTCAAGAATTCTTTGTAAGAATGTTGTCACCTCTATGAAGAATGAATAAAAATTAAGTAGCCCGATGGAAGTTTTAATATTTTCTATTACATGACGCAGAAATGATGACGTGGGCCACCCGTCTATGAATTCGGGGCTCTGGCACAGATTGAAGAAACGCTTCATAGGGTACACGCAGAATCACGTATGAGGCGTGACTGATTTGTCGTATGTTTCGAATTGCGTGCAGTTTTTATCAGCAAGAGCATCAGCTAGTCAACGCCTTTCCTTGCGCTTTGTTTAAACATGCACGGGCAGAACATATATGTCTGTTATCCTATGCTCTTGCATGCGCGGCTCCCATACGTTGACCAACAGATTCTGTGTTGGTACAACTTTTATACAACTATGCGCGCTTTATCCTGCTATCGTGGGGTATCTTCCGGCATTCTTCGGAAGTAAGCAGTGAACATACATCACAAGGAACCGTGTTAAAGTTGTAAAGAAGTGATTACTTCTGAAAACATATTCACGTAATTATTGCTGCCATGGCCTGTGACGGTACCGTATGAAACCTTGAATATATCTGGGTACAACCAATTTCAAAATTAGTGACAGTGGAGTTAGTCTTCTGATTAGATTGTGGTAGGTTAGGTTTGCTAAAGAGGAGCCTTTCACTAAACATTCAAATTTTATGATTCTGCCAGTCGAATTCTTTTAGAGAGAATATTTTTAGTGATATTGCGTGGACGCTGAGCGTCTGAAGACAGCGTGGCAGCAGCGGCAGCTTTAGTTACAGCGTCCAATTTATGTCGACCGAAGCGAATTAATTGCGCGTCACATTTCAATCGGTCAACTGGAACGTGGAAAATTTCCGGTTACTGAAACCGGACATAATACTGTGTACAAGTATGCGAACCAGTTATGCGATAACTGACATCTGTTTTCACAGTTTTCTTGAGATGCTAGTAGGGACACGATGCAAAATCCCGGACCGTTTGCGGGCTTCAATTCGGTTATATTTGTACCGTTTTGACTTCACAACAATTCGAGGCTCCTCGCTCTATTCAAGGCAAGTGGCAGTGGTTAACAGACTCGAGTCATACTTAGTTTGCGTCACTTCGAATTCGACAAAATGCCAGCAAGTCCCTACCAGACGTCGTCTGAATTCAATTTTCGTATAAAATATCACCCATTTGGCCGTTCAGTATAAATATTTGTTGACCACTTCCGTACAATTACATACACTTATGCACTTCAGACAGCATTGTCATTCCACTTGTAAGGCTTGGAAGGCAGAGAGAGAAAGAGAGAGAAAGAGAGAGAAATGCACAGTACGTAGAAGGAAAATATAATTTCGTTCAGTGGTGTAAGAATGGATATTCTTATTAATCAAAACCGTCTGTTGTGTTGGGATTTACACCCTATCTGCAGTTTAAAATAAAGAGATTAATGTGTAATTATAAAAGTATTTTCATGGTTAACAGAACAACTAAAATGAATTAGTAACACCTTCAAATCTAGAATCAAAGTAAAGTAAGAAGCTCTGATAGAGTCTACAATGAAATTTAACTTCTACAGAAATAAAATAGAGCCTTCATATTGTAAAATGAAATAAAATACATAGTGTTAGCAGAAACATCACGAGAATTATGTAATGTTACTCAAGAAATAAATTGTAAATTCTGAGAAAATAAAATGTTTAAATATAATGAAATAAATAAATATATACAAAAATAAATTGCAGTAATATAGTAAAAACAAATAAAAAGAAAAACATCAATTTCTGTTGTATCATATTATGACGAATTGCGTGATACGAGTATCAGCGTAAATGATACCCATAACTAAATTTATTAATCTGATAAACGCTATGACCCGTTATTTTATGGGTTAGAGTGCAGACATGGAATGTTTTGTGTTGTATTGATTAGAATGTAATTATTTTCTTACAAATCCACGAATTTTCATAAAGATATGCGTAATTATTGCAGTGAAGTTTAGTATTTGGTCTATTATAATTGTTTTACATAAAAAAAGGTTGTTGCACGTTAAGAAAAGAAGAAATTCTGAAGAATTCTGTTAAAGATGCTGTCTTGGGAAGAGTTTCGAACTAGGTACAATTTTTATAGTGCAGCATAATAACTGCAAAGAACAGGCACTGGTAATTGAACTGTGGAATGTAATGAGATTTAGTGATGTACATTTAGGACAGCAGACTGCTGAGAACCCCAATCACGAAGCCATATCTGTGATGGAGGCCTGCGGAGAAAACGAGTTTCATGGTATGAATGTGTAAATGTAACGGCCGAATGGACTGAAATGTGTTGGGTCGTAATGAAATCCGCAAAGTAGTATCAAATCTATTCTGTAGACGAGATCAACATTGGGGACCTTATCAAAAAAACGATAAGGCGTCGATTTGTCTAGAATGACCTCATGTAAAGGGAGAAAATAACAGGATATTGAGTTGGTGTCGACAGACCACTGTAACATCTGCTTTATAGATTGCGTCTATCTGTACAGCTCTCTGCGGAAGAGAGAGAGAGAGAGGCTTCGCGGTAGGCGACGCCTCTCTTCCTAGGCGCCGAGCGGGCCCTCTTCTTCATCAAAAAACACACACATACACACACACACACGCGCGCGCGCCCGCGCCTCCTCCACACCAGAACTAAACAAACCAAAGCACACAGAACTTGCAGCAAATCAGCTCTTGACACGCGAAAAAAACATTCCTACTGTATACACGCGACGGAGCGTGGCGTGATGGTGAGTTACAGCGTCTCCGCCCGAAGAAAAAAATAGTTCCGATCTAATTTGATGCAATATTACAACCCACTCCCTTCTTACCCACCCCTTAAAGTACTTAGAGGTGGAAATAGGATCACTATAATAGGGTATAGTGAACTCTCACCCAGGTACTTCCCAGGAAATGTATTACGTTTGCGTGTTGAGTTGGCATTACATTATATAAAAATCTAACTCAAATACAGTGTACGATATCAAGTTTGTAAGAAGATCGACGAAAATTTTAATTATTCCATTGACATTGTAGTATTAGATATCAGCTAATAGCATTTACTTCACACAGCTCCGTGCACCGTTCAGAAATTCAGACACAGTAGTTAAGGATTTGTATTTTTCCCACTTTTTATTGTCTCGTTATTCCACAAGAAAATAGTTAACTTCGTTTTTTCAACCTATTTAAAAATTGTAAGCCCACGTGCAAGCTGTGCAGAGGTAATGAGTTGCTGTTCGCATAACACAGTAGCTTAGAAGTGTTTTGAAAAAGTGTAATACGATGCGAGGCAGCATGTTGCAGCAAGAATAAGTGCTTGTAGGCACAGAACAGTTACTAGGAAGAAACGTTTCAGAGAATAGAGTTGAAACCTCATTGGCATGCTATGGCTTACAAGGTTATGTGACGTCTTGTCTCATTACAGTATCATTTCTCTTTTCCCGCTATAACTTGGCAGTTATAGAGCGAGGAATGTTCAGAGAATTGTAACACTCATAATGTTATTTATAGACGGCTACGTAATAGTTTAGGCACGCTTTGATCGACGTATGATAAAACCAGTGTTTGGTGGTGGTAGTGGGAGTGGTAGTAACGTTGGTAGGATTGTTAGTAGTAATGGTAGTGGTAGTAGTAGTAGTAGTAGTAGTAGTAGTAGTAGTAATAGTAATAGTAGTAGTAGTAGTGGTACTTGTAGAATTGGTAGTAGTATTGTTGGAAGGCACAGAATTGGTAGTAATATTGTTGGTAGGATTAGTAGTAGTAGCAGTAGTAGTAATTTAGTATTGTTGGTAGGAGTCTTAGTATTGGTAGTGATTGTAGTAGTTGTAGTTATGGCGGTAGTAGTAGTAGGTTGTTGTTGTTGTATTGTTTGTGTGGTGGTGGTGGTGATACTAGCAGCAGTAGTAGTAGCAGAATCAGCACAGTGGTTAAAGGAAAACGTTAATTAGCACACTGCTTTAGGTAAGGTTCATGTACATTCGCATACAAAAAAATCTATAATGCTTGAGAGGACAATACACACTTGCATACATCACGTAGTGTTATTTGGGCGAATTGTGTGCCTGTCGGACGTTTCGACCTACATTTGTCGTCAAGAGTTAGTTATGTTAGTGAGAGTTACAAATAACTGGAACAGCTTTGCCATCCACACCCTATTTCTTTCCCCGTAACAGTAAATTAGTAATGTTTGGTTCACTTTCTAGGAAAATTAACATTAAGTCTCGCATATTCTAAGTACTGGACAAGAAACTACTGTACATTGTCGGTTTTTCTTTCTAAAACCCATAGCAGAATTCCAGTTACGGTTGTGAAGGTGTTTTCTGAAGAATCTGAATATTTCAGGACTCTGTGTTCGTCAACGAGCGTCGCATAGTCTTGGAACCACGAATAGGCCGGAGGCACACAAATATAATCTTGTGCATGTAGGGCTAACTAAAGAATTCCATTTGTCTGCAATTCGAGCCTTTAAATGCCTCATTGATTTTCTGTAATTAAATACATGACAACTGAAGGCCTTAGGTAAATAAATGATTGCAACATGCGAACATTCCATTACGTGTCCCTGACTATCACAAGCAGCGTACAGATTTTGATGTGACATTTCTTCATTGCAAACGACTTGCAATAATACAAGTAGTGTTCCGTCCTCTTCTTGTCCAACCTGCGGCCCTCGACAGCGTGTTTGCGATGTCACATTAATGTCCGTACATTAGTTCGAGAACCCAGTGCTGATGGGAGATGAACCATGGGCGTATATTAAATATTTAGAAGGTAATAAAGATTTCGTAATTACGTACATAGCATTTACAAGATATAAGGAATTAAAATACATATTAAGATTTGTTGAAGTGTGCTGTGAAACTTCGAAAATAATTCGCTATGAACAGTGGCATTACTGTAGTCCTATACCATATAAACGCAACATTTGTATCCTACGTTCAGCTTTTATGTGGTACTTTTTCGTGGACATTAATGCCTGGTTGTATGTTCCAAAAATGGTCTAGATCCTGAAATAGCTTGGTATTATCTTCTAATGACCATTGAACACTCTATTAACAACTCCTATCACAGTATGAAACTGAATTTTGCCCACACAATGAATCTATATGCGAATTGTTTTACTTATACATTGCTGATTGCTCCTTGTAATTGTTACAGACTCTCTTCTGTGTGGGTAGGACACCAAAGGTTTATAGACAGGTTAAGTGAATATCATTCATCAGTGTGGTGAAGCGAATTAAACTGAATTGTGGCTCACGCATGCCAATGCTCGTAAAATAAACTGCCGTATATAGAATTTTATCAGGATCTGTCAAAAGAAAAGATTATATTCACGAAGGTTTTAAGAAGTATGTATTTTAAAACGAATTAGATTTAAAGTTGAAGCAAACCCTGTACAGGCCTGGACAGGCCCGAGGGGTTCCAGGAGGTTGAGGCTCTTGAATTTCAAGACAGTCGGCACGTGAAGGTATAAGGTTGTCAGCCGTGCACACCGGCCGCCTCTACGCCCCCAGGAAATATTTCTGGTACTCATTTCTGTTAGAGATTGAGTTGATCCCAGGGCCATAGTGCAGCAGGAAGGATTAGGTCAATGAAAAATTCCAATGACATTATCGGGAATCAAGCCCGCGACCTTCCGGCTTGTGGCACAGCGAGTTGGAGTTACACTTAGTAATGCTCATATAATCGAAGCGTCTCACAGTAAGCTTCGTGAAATTCGGAGGTTTCTTATTAGAATTATGCCCGCAAATATCCCCTAGTAACTATTACACAAGCCCACACAAAGTCACCAGCCATATGCATGTGTATCAAGACAATCATCATGTAAACAGTTAAATTCATGTGCTTTCTTAAGCGACATGACCATGCCGAAGACTCACGTGACTGAAAGCCGTACATTTTAATGCAAACAGTAAAGACTTGTATAATGATTTATTAATTAAAGGAATTAGAGTGATTAAAGTTTGTATTATATATGACAATACTGTTCCACGTATAGGCCTAAATTTTCTTTCTTGGTGTGTTATAATACACAGAACACGTAAACATATATTCAGGCTATTAAATTCGAAATACCGTGAAGAAAATTGGTGAAAATAAAAAGTAGTTTGGTCATTACGACAGTTTTTTTTTTAGTTTTGCCGGTTTGTTTTGAGTCATGTACGGAAAAGAACAGACAAGGAAAGAATGTGATTGGAAGAATGTAGAAATTACAATGCGACCGAATATATAACTGATACAGAGAAATGAAGAAGGACTTGGGAATCAGCAACGACAAATATGTTAGTCTTTTTAAATGCTGTACTAATGGGAACATAAATATTTCACTTACTAAGATATAATTTGTTGTTGAGAAGGACAATGGGAGTTTTGACGTTCATAGGGCCGTGCTTCGTAATATTATTTCTATAGTAAAACCAACTAGGTGCACCAATGTATCAAATTTATTTCATTTTCGAATTACACTACATGTTTCGGACGGTCTTTCCGTCCATCATCAGGAGTTCAAGGCTGTACATACAGCAACAGGCATTTGTCAAACAGATACTGCTGTATGTACAGCCTTGAACTCCTGATGATGGACGGAAAGACCGTCCGAAACATGTAGAGTGTCATTCCAAAATAAAATAAATTTGACACGTCGGTGTATATAGTTGGTTGTACTATAGAAATAGAGACAGTGGGAGTATTACCAGCGAGACTGTAGATGTGGAAAATTGAGATATAAATTTTCAGCTATCTTCTCAGCTTTGTCGAAGGAGAAGAATCTTCCCCACTCTTTAGTCACTTTATATTCGTTGCTACTTTAATGGAGTTACAATGTTTAACTACCCAACAACTTTTCAAGTGTTGCAAAAAGTAGTTTCTAACATTTAACACCACACATTACTGCTTCATTATGTTTAAAACAAAATCTTTATCCACAGAAGCCCAGTCTAGAGAAATTCCTTCATCAGAGTAAATACATTGTGTCACATTACAGGCAGACGATTAACTACTTGAAGGTTTTGCTGACACACAATGTTTTAGAGCCAATAAAGTTTGTGAAAGGAAATGTACTGGTTTGCTTGCCGATAAGCAAGCACCGGTGTTGCGTGCTGCGGATGAATTTTGCTTGATTCAATTTTCTGCACAGAGATTGATAATCCCAATGTAACTCGTCAAACAACACGAAGGCGCTGAGTTTGTATTTCAGCTACAGTAGCCCGTCAGTAACAAACGGACCACCTGGGACTTTGAATGCCAGAGCGAACTGGTTTGTAATTTCGTAACTTTCATATTGTCAAGAAATTAGATGGCGGATAAATATCTGCCGTATGTTTTAATGGAAAATACCTATAGCGGCAGGAAAAGCCACAGCAAAATTTGGCTGTGCAGTTCAGGTGTTAATGTATTTGGAACTGTTTATGCAACGACTAAAATAACTGCTTCTTTCGACAGTTTTTACTTCCACTGGTCACACAAAATTTTTATTCTTGATGAAAGTAGGATTATTTTTATGCAACCGTATTTAACCCTTTAAATGCCGAATTAAATCCCATCTGCCATTTGCTGGCATTATTAGGAACTCACCATATTCTCCACGTTAGCAGGATAAGGGTTAAAACTGTCGTACATAAACGTGATTGTAAAGGAAATACGTAATGTAAAATGTCTTTATCTCCAAACTGAAATGCCATTTTGCAAACCATTCTCCTACAGTTTTAAAGCTTATGCACTAGTATTTGCTGTCAGATTGTAATATAAGTCCCAGAATTTTGTACAAGGGTCTGTAACGTCGAAGACACAGAATCTGTACTTGTCGGTAAGAAGCCAAGAGGAAGAGCGGTAAAGTATTTAGAGTCTGATGTCCCATTTCATCGAATGTCTTTGAATTTGATGGTGTGGACACGCACAGAATGTTTCTCAACACGCTGGGCATATCGTACTGTCGTGCCAGCTAGATATATGAAAATTCCACTCGGCGATTGCGATCCTAATGGAAGGATGTTAATGGAGTGGGGTTGCTGTTGAAATCTGACAACAAACGTTAGTATTTTGGATTTAGCATGATGTTAGCTGTGTATCAATATAACTTGCCATCTATGCAATACAGATCTTTAACAACGTGCCTGTACTTTTTCTACACGATCACCCTTTGTTCCTTGTTTGTCTCGACGTGCTCAGTCTGGTAGGAGAAATTCTTTCGGTAGACGGGTGTGGTTCACCGAATCTCATGTAGTTTGTTATTTCCAAATTTTACTTATTTATTTATTCTTGATATAAAAGACGTGCTGTTAGCCAGTTAAACAACTAAATCGTTTTCCAGTAAAATACCAAAGTCACATCACTTGCAAAACCTCACTCATACTCTTCTCTTACTACACTGCTCTTTTACCGGACTGCTTTCTCACTAGACTGCTAACCGTTTCCTCATTTGAATCCCTCTCCATACACAACCCGTCCTACCTATCACCAACGGTTCTTGAACACACGTTGAGAGTTTATACTTATAATGTATGGCTATGAACCGCCTGTAACTGATACAAGCGAACCTAATAAACAAATATACCAAAAATGTTCGACTATATTATGCATTTTTTTGTTTCCCTGTAGCTCTATATTTTATAGAAACTTCTATTTGCATCCAGTTTTAAAAGTATATCTCTATCTATATATCTATGTCTATATATCTATATCTCTATGTATCTATGCATATCTCTATATCTATATACCTAAAGCGGTAATACGAAACCGAAGTCTAACATTCAGAGGAAACTGATGCTGATAGTAAATAGTATTATATTGCTTTCTAGTACAGTGGAAAAGTGTCATTAGCTTGCGCAAGAAATTTTGTGTATTGTGTGGTGCAACTGAATTAGTAAAACTGTACTGCTTTTTGTGGGCCAAAGCCAATGTGACTCACGATAAGATAAGACTATCATTCCTGCATTTACGTGATGTGCGTTGCGTGTCATCTTCACATTACAGTTTCAGGGGTCCAGTCCCGACCTGACAGAGTCTGAATGATATTTCTCTATCAGTGAGCATGGCTGTAAAGTGCTTTCGTACTTATGTAGTAGTTACTAAAAAAAATAGTTACCGTACCATTGCTTGTGAGTGCATTTCCACAAACGTCGGCACCAAGATTAGAAACATATTTTAGTTTAATGTGTTCGATGGTATTCGGAATGCACAGATGGCTTCAGGTAGGAAGAATATTGTTTACATTACGTGCAAATGATATGTCAGAATGCCAGATTATGCTTTTACACAATTTGCATGGTAAATTAGGTCCCGATAATTAGGACATATCTTGAAAACCCTTCAGTTGCATACATTTTCCCCCGTATGGAAGGGAGGGTTCTATGTGTAAGAAGATCTCTTAAGAGTTGGCCTAAGGTTTTGACTATGATTTCTTGTTCTGCTCAAACCCGAAAATATATAGCAGAAAAATGCAAAACGGAAAGTACATAATGTTCTGACATTGATGAAGAAACCTTGAAATTCTACTAAATGATGAATTAATTATTTGATGTATTTATTTCATTAGAATGCTGGCATTCCACAAAAGTCTTTTAGAAATAATTAAATAACATTACATTAGGAAATGTTAACCTGTTATCTTACACTCTGTCACAGAAAATAAATTGGTGAGTTTCTTACGGCCAAGACGTTGTACCGTGTTCACCCTGCATTGGCCTCTTCTCGATCATCCTAAAATAATGGGGAACTGTTCTAGCGATAGGCAAATTACGAGAGTTCCTGAGAAACACAATGGACTGAGGGTGTGTTTGTGTGTGTGTGCGTGTGTGTGCGCGAGCGTATGTGTACCAACACGAAACAGCACACATCGACATAGGCATTATACCTTCTAACGACAGCGTGAATATCTTTGGAATCTTTGAATATCGAATGTGTTGTGACTAAAGTATAGCCCATACATTACCAGGAAGTTATTTGCATTACTTTCTGCTTAATACAATTGCGATTTTTAATGTAATATATATATATATATATACATACTCATATGTTATGTTTATTTTAATAAACAGTGTAGACTGGGCGGGTCGTGTGAACGAAACTTGTGCCTGAAAATAGTTGGGGTCAAGTACCTTTCTTATTACATTAATATTCCCTTGTAATACTTTGTATGCCAATGTATTAATTTTCATTTGTCCTTCCCAATCGGGAAAAATTAATTTATGCATGAGTCGTTTTTCAAATAAATGTAAAATACAGTGTTTGTACATATTAGAGAACACAAGTATATGTTTCTGGGCGACTTAGGAACGGAAATCTATTGAATTTTTCAGAAAGCCCACGTGTATTGATTTTCTTCATGCTGGTACTCTCTCATTGTCACGGCAGTAATATTCAGACACAGAAAGTCATTCATCTAAATTCTAGCAACAACCCACAAGATAATGTGTGTGTGTGTGTGTGTGTGTGTGTATGTATGTATGTATATATTTCTGTGGAAACAACTGTAGTGGGTTTCGAAGCTTCCAGTCATGGAATCCGTCTAGCAGGCCGCTGGAAATGACGCAGCTTTTTGGGAACTTCGAACGGGTTATAGGTACAAGTAGAGGTTATAATAAATTGAACATTCCAGGAAGTAGTCTATTGGCCTGCAATACGAAGAGGAGCCAGGCCGTACTGACTCACTTTACTTCATACTGTAATCGTGTCAAAGTCCAGCCAGCAGAATACATGGACACGCGTAGCTGAAACTTCGCCGAACTCACGAGCGATAAATGAGGAATAGAACTTGCAGTGTAAGAAGGCTTTCCAACAGTGGAACAGGCAGTTATGAATATCTGTTCCATTCTACCTGTTACATGCAGGTAATGTGGAGAAAACTGAGTAATTAAGAGCATCATAATTTGTACTTCAGGCAAGTGTTTGTATGATAATTCAAGGAAGATGATATGGGCGGGAAGTGTATAATGCATAACAGACTTGGGAAATTCTTATAAAATTATGGGAAGAAAATAGGAAAGAGATCACTTCTCAGGCCTAGATTGGCGTAATATTAAAATGTCTTTTAAAAATGCGTTGAGACATCAGGGTCAGAGTAAGAAGCAGCTGTGTAATTTTCTAAACATATTAATAAACCCGTTGGTTTAAAAATGGGCGAAGTTTCTTTATAAGATAAGTAACTAGTAGTTTCTCAAGAAGTACTCTGTTTCAAGGAGCCAGAGATGTTGATAACTTGAAAAGGTTAGGTTGTGCTTTCAGCACTTAGTCTTAGTAGACACTTATTTCTCCTTAAAAATTTCAGATTCCACAGAATTATATTTCTGTGGAATTTCTTCTAAATAACTCTGAACAAATGGGCTTAACACTGGGAACTAAATTACAACTGTGAGGGTTTTTGTATTCACGTAAAATTATTAATAATTATGTAATAATATCCGTTGTTTTTTAAAAGCCTCTCAGAAATGGCGGCATTAGTTAGCAGAGAATTACATAAATAATGACTAAGGTTACTGATTACCAATAGGAAGAAATGGAAGGAAGTTGTTTCTGGTCCACGTAAATTGAAAATATAAGTTTACTTATTTGTATGCAACGGCTATAGAATAATATGAAAAATGTCTGGCAGTATTCAAACTGTGTATCTTTCGCATTGACGTCGAGCTTATTACTCATGTTTTTTGCATAGTACCGAAGATAATACTGTAAAGCTGGCATACAGCAGTGGATAAAGCTTAACAATGACGTATCCACATTTTATGAAGCAGAGACTGTGTGAATTAATACCAAAATATAGATAAAAATAAAAAAAAAAATAGTATGATATAAAAATGTCAGCGTTCGTATTGATGGAACTGGACTTTTGTAACACGTCAGGTGCATTAAGCATTCGGAATTAAAAATATTTTACAGAAGAGAAACCAAAATAACAAAAGAGGATTTCTTGATTCCCATTATGAGAAGAATTTCAAATATGAAATCCAGACAGAAAATTATTAATTTCTTTAATACTCTTTAGTGACTAGAATGGCGTCATGCAGACCAAGTTCTGCTGGTGGTCAAGGCTCAAACAACAACGCTAATTCCTAAGAAAGGACGGCCAAAATTTTGTTCTCCTTGGGGATACTGGGGATATTTTTCAGCTCCTCCAGATTTATTAATTTTTTTTTGGATTTTTAATGGGAGACTTTTCTGCATTTGACCTGAACAATGTGAATGTCAGCACTCACTGTATTGAATGTCGGGTTCAGTAAAATATTATTATATATTCGTATGCCTATTTAAATAATCAATTATGGCTCGTAACAACGAAATATTTGGACTATTCCCTGCAATTTATATTCATTGAAAACACCGTACACAGCTTGTGATAGTTTGCCAATTTAATATTACGATTCAGGCTACGGAGCTCGATTGTAGATGACACTGGAGTCCTTCTGTAACATTTGTATACGATTTTTCTATGCGTGATTTTGGTTCTTGACAACCCGTGTGTGAACTGAAGATCGAGGCGACACATACAAATTCATATATTAATACTGCGGCTTTCAGGATACCCTGAAGAAGGAGGCATTACTTTCCTCGAAATGTCATTACAAACTTGACACGCTACATCTCATATTAACATAAAGTTATAAATTTTAACCATCATGGAAATAACAGAACCTGAATTTATGCAGTCCGGCTGTGCAACGTGAAGCAAAGTCGTCTTTAACACTGCAATCACTCCGATAGAAATTCGCTGCATCTTATGCGCTTCGAATTGTTAGCCATACAGTCGCTTACAGTGTGAAGACATGTGCACTATTTCGTCACGTGCTGGTTTTATAATAGAAAGGAAACACTAGTCTCTTGCCCTCCGTTTGAACAACGCGTATTAGTTGTCCGTGACTGCTTGTTTAAAGCGCCCTGTACACTTTCAGTTAAACTGAGCGATTTTACTGTGTGACGTCATACTTGACGGAAAAATTGAGTAAACTGCGCAGGCCTCAGAACTGCCCTTTCCAGTCGTCTTTCACACAGGGAACTGCGCAGTTCACTCAGGAAATCCCACAGTTTCCTCAGTTTACCTACCGACACTTCGATGGCATCATCTAAAGGCACTTAATTCAATTCATGCAGCAGATGAGCATCGCATGATATATTCCTTTTCAAATACCACTTCTTACTCCACATTTTACGCTTTCTTTTCTTCTTTTCGGATAACATTATGGCCGATGTGGCTAGCAAACGGCAAACGACAGCCTTGTTTAATCGACCATAGTCACACGCATAAGAAGACAAACAGAACTGACCAAAAAAAACTGACAAACCTGATGAGAAGCCTGTGCTGTGCCAGAGAACATTCAGTTCAGTTTTTCGTGCAGTTTGACACAGTTAAACTGGACAGTTCACCTTAGAGCGTACGGGGTCTTTAAACCGTCTATTCGAGTGGCTCCCTTCATCTGCAACCGAGGGCGCTCAGTGCCTTGGTGTGAGGCAAGAGAATGTATCTGCAGTTTTAAATTTCTTTAAACACAAAACAGAAAAATTACTGTCGTCTGAGGTTTGACGCCTTGTTGTTTGGTACGCAGGTAACATTGTTTCGGAGGGAAGTGGTAAAAAGCATAAAACATGAACCACGTTGTGATAAACTAGAAATTTTATATGGCAGGTTCTCTTCGATGTCGCTAATATATTAGAAAATATAACGAAAATCACATTGAATCTAGTGTTGTGTTCATTAGGTCTGTTACAGAGACATGTGCTGCAGTACATACATGTTCTCTCCCGTGCATTAAGTGAAATCGTGATATTCACCCGCGTGGAGCTCACACTTCGTTGGATTTTACCTTGACATTGTAACTCTTTATATTATAATCCTCTTTTCTCGCGTTGAAACTGGTGCGTGTTTCAGTTTGTTTTTATTTAAGCATAGAATGACATATGAAGTTTCGTTGTGTCAGTTGGCCACATGTTTAATCGATATCAACAGTGACACTGACATGGAAACATTTAACCACAAGAGGGTCCGTCTGTTCGACTTGTAGTCCTCATTTCAACAGTGCAGAACAGAATGCTCTGCGCACTAGAAATCTGGGCTTAACGGCGTAAGTGTTCGCGAGAGCTTTTTAGATAACAAATTAGAAGGAATTTCCATAGTTTTATATTTGCCTACGTTAATAATATTCACTTGATATTTAGATTGCAACTCGGGCCTCTCTAATTTAACTTAAGCATATGTGGATTTTCTGTACTTTATCTAGATTGTTCTGCTGAAAGGCTGCGAAAAACATGAGAAACATCTGGGTATTGTTTTGGCGGTGCAACACCATCTCTGGCCTAGTCCGCCTTAACGTTGAGATTCTTAGTTGACACAATTAGACACAGGAGCGCGCACACACACACACACACACACACTCAAATCCGATAGGTCTCGTCTGAACGAATGATCAGGCCTTCGCAGAGACCACAACCTTCACAAAACACTATAAACCAAAGAGAAAAATATCCACGCCCTCATCGGAATTCGAACCCGCCATTACTGCAATCGAGCGGGCGTACTCCTACACTTTGAACCGCACGGCCACTGGTATCAGCCACATAGGGACGTAACACCTCGAACATTTGCTGCTATTTCTTAATGTGTAATTTTGAGTTATCATGTACAATATACATGGTTATGGAACTGTTAATTATCGAGTTATCGTGCTCTGTGTTTTTCCCCTTAGTTACCATAAAAAACGGCACGTATATTCGCTGTTGGTCACGATCCCGAAACCCGTTTTCGGTTGGGAGTTATGACAGTGGCACTCGTAAACAACAATTAATACACGTGTTATATTCGGTGGTAACTAAGCCTCGTTAGATAACAATACAACTGTAGACACTAAATGTTAATATTTTATTTTACCGTAAAAGCTGCATGACTTTGTCAGTAATTTGCCAGCAGAGCACTGTTACAGGACAAGAAGGTGTCAAAAAGCGTCGCACAGGCCTGCAAGACTCACAAAGCGGCGTGGGCCATATAGCTGCAAAGAACACAGTTGAGGGCCGCAGGCGTAATTTCCAGTGGAATACTTTTTAATAATCTTGTAATTAAATAAATTAAATAATTTTTAATTGTTAATTTTTTATTATTCTTAATTATGAGAAAGGGAGAAAAGTTGTTCTTATGAAATAAATATTTGTGTTTTTCCTAGCCGCCTTGAAATATTAATGACAGCAATTACATATATTTTCGACAAAAACTTTATCGTGTACTTGGCCCATGTATGATTTGGATGTATCTTCCAAATGTTCGTTATTCAGAGAAAAATTTGCTTGTTTTTATTCATATTAATAGTTGAGAACTTTTTTTAAAGAGAATCTGTCCGGTTTCTTTCCGTGAGACTTGCCAGTGGTTAAAAATTTCCCCTGAATGGGTGACGGGCCCAGAGCAGGGTAAGTCCAGTGGTAGGGTTGCTACCTTTAGCCTCTGGACGGGCTTACTTAGGGATGGCAATTCCTCCATTCCTGATGAAACAGTTACACCGCTGTGACTCGGTCGTCATTTCCTCTTTTGTGAGAACACGGTATACCACGAGAAGGTGAGGATGACTTTTGTGTAGGATAGGCTTTAGTATTACGCATCACTACCCCTTATACCCCTTTACAAAACATATTAAAATCAGCAGCAAATGAAAGTTTAGGAACAACAAAGAGGCGAAATAGGAGAAAATATTTAAAAATATGGGATGACCAAATAAAACGATTAATAGAAACAAAGAAAAAATCATATAGAAAATGGTTGAACTCAAAAAAACTAGAAGACAAACTGGAATACAAAAGAAACACTGCACTGGCTAAAAGACAAGTAAGAAAAAGACAAAGACTCTCCTGGGACAAATTTGTTACAAATTTAGAACATGACACATACAGGACTCAACCTAAAGTGTACAAAATTTTAAAACAAATTAGTAAGGATGTAAAGGAAA
>Ga0123354_10005781_pt1 | contig 18125 bp, 10 predicted proteins | sample TergutLab28metaG_2_FD_97872 | JGI IMG/M metagenome (GOLD analysis project Ga0123354, IMG submission 97872) | Labiotermes labralis P4 segment gut microbial communities from Petit-Saut dam, French Guiana - Lab288 P4 | ecosystem: Host-associated > Arthropoda: Insects > Digestive system > Gut ...
CCACGAGGCTGAGTGGACCCCGTTCCAGACCCACTGCTACTCAGAAAATCCGGTAGCACCGGGGATCGAACCCGGGACCTCTGTATCTGTAGCCAGAAACTCTGACCACTAGACCACAGAGGCGGTCTGCTACAAACACTACAGTACGTAATACCGACTGCTGTTCCACTGCTATAATGGTTGAACGATCGCGCCTCATTGTTATATGTACACTGCCTCTCTTGTTTATATTGTCTCTAGATATGTTACACGAATTTGTGTTTTTTCGCAGTTAATTAGTGGCTACACACTAAAATTCGTTATTAGCGTTTATTTTCCCCTTTCTAAGTTAATTTAGCCAAATCTTTTAGAATGAAAATTGATCAAAATAAAAAAATTGTTCAGTTTTTCATTTTAAGCAGAATGAAACAAGTAGAACACGGTAGATTTGTATTAGTTTTTAACATGACGATACACTTAAAAGAAAATTTTTACTGCCATAAAATTTCAAATTTCCTTCCTGTCACCCGAGTTCCCCTTTGGACCACATATCTCACAACTACCACTGTCATTAGTTAAATATTCAAGATTCCTGTTGGAATTGTATATTAGCATGAAATTCATGTGCAAAAACGTTACACTGTGATTAATTAGCGGCAGTTTTCTGTAAAATATAACATTTATTTGGTTGGTAATTTTGATTAACCAGACATTTTTCCATCGTTTTGTTTGTGACAGATTTTCCAAGTTTCTCTACACAAACCTACAAAGCGACAAGCAACATAGAATGAATCAAAGATTCAGCTCCTACCGCTCAGTAAACACACCCCATCTGTGTTATGAAGTCCATTAACCTTAAGCCGTACACAGAGAAAATCGCTCTTTTAAGATTCATAAGAAATACTGAAAGCAAGCTGTTGCCAGACTGTAGAATTTTTTAATATTAAAACCTGGTGGTACACAAACAGCCATTAGACTTTAAAGGGTCCAGATTATGAACTAGGATAGAGATGGTGTGTGATAATTAATATAAAGTAGACAGATCTTCAAAAAGAAAATTTTGGTTGGTGTTAGAATAGTCGACTCATAAATGCGGTACGGTTATGGAAGTGTACATGACATATTTTGATTATGCAACATAACAGTATCGAAGTGCTCAAAGCAAGACATTTCCCATTATCATAATAATAATAATAAATTTCCAAACTACTAGATCAAAGCATCATCCACAGACTTTTAAAATGTAAGGTAACCTAACACGTGCCTGCATAGTGACACACACATACTATCACAGAAATGACGTCGCCAGTATATAAGACGCTTATATTCACTGTACTGTAGAAATAACTTGTTAGATATATCGAAGCAAATTGTATCCGTATATTTTCAGCCAGTATCAAGCATCTTCACAGAAAACAAAACGTTTGGCTTAGTTCATTCATAGTGGTTAAAATTTGAACTTATCTACGGATGGACTATTGCACTTAGTGTTAATATTACTGGGTTTCAGACTTTGGCCCACTGCTTCGTGTTCTGAAATCCACGCAAAGTTTCGGAAGTGCGATGTGTTCTCATTCTTCTACGAAATAAGTAACAGTCACCTATTTAGCTGTGTAACGCAGAAAGAAATACCATGAACATCTTTAAGTGTGACATCCTGTTATCATATAAGTACGTTATGAAAAACAGTGAAGAAGTACAGATCGCCAGTCATAATAATGTTCATATTATTTTATTCTTACTGCACGTTTCAGTTTTCCCGAAAAACCTTCGTCAGGCAACTTAAAATACACAAACTTGAGCCATTTAATTACAAACTACTAAAATTATATACCTTCAAATAGCTGGGATCTCGACTGCAAAAACAACAGTTTTATAAGCCGAGGATGTAACTAAAATATTAAAATGAAATACACTCTAATGGACTGCTAATTTACTACAATAAATACATATATACATACACAAACATTATATTATAATGTTTTAATAAATACACTCTATTTTTACCTAGTTTCGACACACAAAAATGTTATTTTAAAGATGAGATCTCATCTTTTTGAAGAAGTGTCATTACAACGGGTTGTATTTAAACTGCCATTCATTGTTTGTTTTTACTTGCCTGAGGACGGCCTTTCAGAGCAGTCGAAAAGCGTAGGAAGAATGAAATTATATAAACACAGCTGTGATTGCAGTTCTGTTCTTCTCTACATAACGAATGACTGAGGGCGAGGGAAGAAGTTAATACCTGACCTAACTTCCTCCTTATTCAACTTGTATACACACGTCAACTGACGCAGTTACGATCTCATTGTTTATTCCAACACTACTATAATTTCAGTTCTCTTTGAAATAACCTCCGTAAAGACTAAGTGTTTGTGACGTTGCCCATTGGCAAAGCATTCGTCAGGTTTTGTTTTTTATCTCCATGCGCTCCCACATGAGTTTATGTTTGTTCACTGCCCACACTAATTTGTTATTTCAACAGTTTTTTTTTTCCAAATGTCGATCATTTCATTTCACATCAAACAGTTTATCGAAGTGTTTTCGTTTGTGTCCTTCCCCACCTACACACCTTTGGCATTCCATTCCGTATAATTTACTCACATCACAATTATATTAATACAGTTAGACTTTTTTAAAACTCATGGTTCCGTGCATCACAATTCAATTTTAATAAAAATCCAACCAGATGCAACAGTATGCAAATATTTATTCACTGTAAAGTCACTCTACATGTTTCGGGTGTCACAGCACCCATCATCAGGAGTACTAAAAACTGTAACCGCAACCTCCGGTACAGGTCACAATATCGGTACAGCTACTTCTCTCCAACGTGGCTTGATCGGGACTGGTTTGTGCGAGTCCCGATCAGGTCACGTTGGAGGGAAGTAGCTGTACCAGTATTATGACCTGTACCGGAGGTTGCGGTTACAGTTTTTAGTACTCCTGATGATGGGTGCTGTGACACCCGAAACATGAAGAGTGACTTTGCAGTGAATAAATATCTGCATACTGTTGCATCAAGTTGGATTTTTATTAACACAGACCTATTACACGATACTTTTCATTTGGGAAGTTATTTCCTTTGCCATTCTTACCACAAATGCTAACTCTGAAAATACGGACATATCGTAGACTAAAATGTGAGCCCCGAATTTTCTAAACCTAACAGGAAGAAACGCTACGGCTTAACTGTGTGTTTGTGCAGATGGCTTGGGGCTGAATGCTGTAGAATGCTGCTGGACAATTCTCAAAGCGCAATTCATTTGGGTCCAGAACCCCAAGTTTAATACGCAGTGACCTGTAGGTAATTGCAACAATTACGAGTACTTACGTAAAGACAGTCACATATAGACCAATTAGAGATATCCGGACTGTACGTCACAAGAAGTATAAACAAACGTCGAACTATATATTGCGGACAGCAGCTAATGAACTTTTCTAATAAGGAGAAAGGCCGCAAGTGGTAATGGGAATTGTTTACTTAGCGGTGTGCTCACTTATCGCCCACCCTGTAGAGTTTATAATACATCATGCGTGCGTGGCCAGAGAATTACAGAACAAACAACTGTATTTTATGATAATTACAAACAATTTTTCAAATTAAAGAACAGCGATATTGTTATAACTTGTAATATGTACGGACGAGAAGCCTGTAATCCAAAATAAAAATAAACGCAACAGTATTTAACAGTAGATATAAGTGGCGATTAAAGGGAACTTTTTCCCTGATTACCCGCATGCGAACAGTATTCATGTGCCGACGTACTTCATATTCCTTCTGCCTACCTGTCTCTGCCTGTTTCTGGTTAATTACTTCACAAAGGTAATTTCATGTGCCTATTAATCAGCAAGATACTAACAAATTTCTATAGGTCTTTGTGTGAAGTGTCATTTCCGACTTAATATGGTTGAGAGATCTGAGTAAAATTTGGTACAATAAATTTCACCAATATCCCTCTAGTGGGAACAGAGTTATTCCAGACGGACAGACTGCCCAACATGATGAAGCTAACAGTCGCTTTTCGCAATGATTTTTAAACGCGCCTAAGAACATGTACGGTCTTGAGGGTTGTTTGATCATGCATCTTCCTCATGAAATAGAGTGAAATGTCAACTTGATGCAACTAGGTAATTTTATTGATGTATTCTTAGCTTGACATGTTTCGGGTACATACGTCCATCATCAGGAGCATTAGATGTTGAGTTGCAGCATACGGTTTTCTGCACCGAGTTTTTGGATGGGTGGTGGTCTTGAGAAATGCTGCGTAGGTCGTGTGTACGATGCGGATGATGCCGTGCGACTGCATGGCACCATCCACACCGTAAACACGATCTACGCAGCGGCTCTCAAGACCACCACCCTACAAAAACTCGGTGCAGAAAACCATATGCTGCAACTAAACATCTAATGCTCCTGATGATGGACGTATGTACCCGAAACATGTCAAGCTAAGAATAAATCAATAAAATTACCTAGTTGCATCAAGTTGACATTTCACTTTATTTCATGTACGGTCTGTCAAACATTCATAATGTGACAGCGAAAGGAATCGTATCTTTAAATGAAGCAATTGCACAACAACAGTTCAGCATTGCGATAACATCTACTGCTGTACCGAGCAAGTCGACTAGTACTGGAGAAGTGATCCGGTAGAATTGTGGCCGAAACGTCGGATATTCTGACTGAAAATATCCGTGTAATCCTTCATAACCTCCTGGAAAATGTTGGGAACGTACTCTACAGCAGACAACCATCGTTTCCTTCCAAATTCTTTCCCACTAAATTATTAAATAATTTACAATTGTCAGTGATTAAATCTACTGTTGAGACACGCGCTGAGCGAACTGCCTACTGGTGTACATAGCCCGTGAATGGACAGTGTAATTAGGTTAAAAACCTTTTGGGAATTTAGAATTTTACGTCGTAATAATTTCCGAGACGTATCAGGGCATCCGGGTAATTCTTCACGGGAGCAATAAGTGACTGTCGGGTACAGATGAGAGACGGAAGCAGTGAGGCAGTCAGGAAGATCACTTACTTCTTCCTTCTAATGCAATCATCTCACTTTCTGGATTAAAATGCCAGACAAAGAAATCTCTCATCATCTGAATTACGTGAAGCACAAACACAGGAAAAAAAAACACACACACACATATATATATATATAGTTTCGGATAATAGTGTGTGATCTGCTGTTTGAAAGCAACCAACATACACAGACAGCAATTAGAAGACAGGCAATGTACATATAAACGTAACATTCAGGCGCGTTCGCGAAACCGTTGCTGGCGTGGTTACACATTCTGAGTGTGTGTCTGTAGCTTTAATTATCCAGCTTGCAAGGCGCATGCGCCACATTATGTTGTCATTTGTGTCCTGTACGGCTCTACCATATTTTTGTACATTATTTCATAAACGGCACAATTTTCGCAAAAAATTTTTGAAAATAAATTTTTTTTTATTATAGCTACAAATTAGGATTAAACATTTCTCGTTCTAAGAAGAGTTGAGGGAGATATAACGTATATAGATGTTCATGAAAAGTAGTAGTTATTTTTGTCAGATTTTAGTGATACTTGAATTTTCTCGACAGATTTTCGAAAAATACATATGACAGACACGACGAAGTTTCTTAGTCGCTTTTCGCAATGTTGCGAACGCGCTTAAAAACTCTGGAATATCGTAAAAGCAAAGGCAAAGCAATCACTATACAGGTCTGCACAGGCCTGAGGTCTCCAGGAGAATGAGACTCCCAAATTTCATGAAAATCGGCACATAAAAGAGGTAAGATTTTCAGACCTAAGCACCGGCCGCCTTTATTCCCAAGGAAATATTCCTGGTACTTACTTCTGTTAGAGGCTAAGTCGACCCCAGGCCACAGTGCAGCGGAAAGGATTACGTCGATGAAAAATTCCAATGTCACAATCCGGAATCGAACCCGCGACCTTCCGTTTTGTAGCGCATTGCTTTGAAAGCATGGACAATTTCACATATTTGAAAACAACCCCCCAATACCAAAAATTCCGTTCATGAAGAAATTAAGAACACTGTGAAGTCAGAGAATGCTTGCTATCATTCAGTGCAGAATCTTTTGCCTTCCAATTTGCAATCCAATTAAGAAATACCGAACTATAATTTTGCCCGTTTTTATGTATGGGATGGAAACTTGGTCGCATTGAGGGAGGAACGTAGGCTGAGAAGGTTCGAGAATAGAGTGCTGAGGAAGATATTTGGGTCTAAGGCGGTTGAGGTGAGAGAGGAATGCTAAAGACTACATACATAACGAGGAGTTTTATGCTTTATGCTTATCATTCCGGTGATGAAACAAAAAAAGAATGAGGCGGGTGGGACATGTGGTGCGTAGGTGAGATAGGAGAGGTGCGGACATGGAGACCTGAGGGAAAGAAAACACTTGCAGGGCCTAAGCGTAGATGGAAGGTTATTATTAAATTGGATCTTCAAGAAGCTCGATGGTAAGGCGTGGACAGGACTGATACGATTCAGGAAAGGGATAAGTGAGGGCTTTTGTGAATGCGGTAATGATCCTTTTGGTTCCATAAAATGCTGGAAACTTCTTAACTAGCTGAGTACCTCTTAATTTACCAGGAAGGACTCCACTCCATGGAGTTGGTTAGTTGGCTAATTAGTATAAGAACTAGGCCAAGCTAGTTAGTATAAGCACTAGGCCAAGCTAATTAGTATAAACACTAGGCCAAGCTAATTAGTATAAGCACTAGGCCAAGCCCTGTTCCCTGCTTTTTTGTTTTAATTAGATATGTGAGGGAATTTATCTCTGTAATTAACCAACTTGATACACAAAAGTTTTGTTTTACAATAAGTTTATTTCATGTCTCTACATGTTTCGAGCACATGTGCTCATCATCAGGAGGTCAAAATTGCATTACACAACCTCTGGTATCATCATCACACTGAAACAAGTGAGTGTGATGATACGAGAGGTTGTGTAATGCAATTTTGACCTCCTGATGATGAGCACATGTGCTCGAAACATGTAGAGACATGAAATAAACTTATTGTAAAACAAAAATGTTGTGCATCAAGTTGGTTAATTACTGAGATAAATATACTGAGATGCACGGTCAGCAAAAGGTCAAAATATGTGAGGGAATGTCAACTTGTCAAGAATAATTCTGCTACATAATAGTAAAATACGCCGTAAAAAATCTTAAAAGATTAGTGACACTTCAAAAAGTAATGCTTTGTTGAAATTATGTTCTGGGTAACATAAATTCCGTGATTATTTCATTTCTCAGAGGCCTAAATGACTGATTATTGTTGGGGTTATATGATTGTTAATAATTGTGCTACATAAGCCAACAAATATTTCAGTTGTTTCAAAATGACATGAACTTACAATTTCCCGTAATTTTATTACGCAGTAATTGGTTTAGAGGCGCACGAACTGGCTACGTTTTTGCCATTTCTTCCTAGCTCTTCTCCTTCGTGTTCGTGATAAAGACGTTTGAGTGGTGGGCCTCAGGGGATCTCAAGATGGCGAGGACGCAACACACAATGCACGTATCTATCGGGCAGGAGGATACAACCATCTGGGTCTAGGGAACTGGGCCATGGTATCCGACGGAAGCTCGCAGACTATAAACCTTCAGTTCTTACATCACAGTGAACACCGATATATGTGACTGTGAATAGGGCCTTTTGTCTGTCTGGTCAACGGAAGAGTAGCAATGAACCAATTACAGGACAGGCGGTAGACTGCATATCTAGAGCGTTACATAGATATAGGCGACGTACTACCGTCCAGGTTTTAGTTTCAATGAAATTTTGGAAATCCTTTATCTTTTGTCCTCACTATACTCATGCATATAGACGTTGCTTTTCTTGAAAATGATTTATAGTTTGAAATAAATATTTACTATTTTTTTGGGCGTTTTGCTGACCGTGCATCTCAGTATAATTATCTCAGTAATTAACCAACATGATGCACAAAATGTTTGTTATACAATAAGTTTATTTCATGTCTCTACATGTTTCGAGCACCATGTGCTCATCATCAGGAGGTTAAAATTGCATTACACAGCGTCTGGTATCATCACATTGAAACAAGTGAATGGTCTAAAATTACTAAAATACAATTCCATAAATATTAGCAAATAGTAGTAAAATTTATGTTTGAATTTTTCGGGTGTGATTACTGTGTGTTACTTACTATAAACATGCTATGTCATGTAGAGGTTATGTTTATCCAGTTATTAAACTTATTAGAAAAACACTATGTCTATTTATATTTATGTTTAATAACTGGATAAGCATAACCTCTACATGACATAGCATGTTTATAGTAAGTAACACACAGTAATCATACCCGAAAAATTCACACATAAATTTTACCACTATTTGCTAATATTTATAGAATTGTATTTTACTAATTTTAGACCACTCACTTGTTTCAGTGTGATGATAGCAGACGCTGTGTAATGCAATTTTAACCTCCTGATGATGAGCACATGTGCTCGAAACATGTATAGGAATGAAATAAACTTACTGTAAAACAAAAATTTTGTGCATCATGTTGGTTAATTACTGAGATAAATATATGTTAGTACTTTTAGATTTGTGTGTTGATATTCTTAGAGTGAAAAGAAATTGTGCTTACTGTAAACACACAGAAGACCAGAGATATATTTCCAGTGCCCAAGAGCGGGTCGCAAATTACAGGTGTTGAAATTTTAATAAAAATACAACATAAATTATTATGCTTTGAGTATAACGTAACTTGAATACAATGTTTATCCAATAGTTTTAAAACACCATGACAAATAGACTTAAAACCTTTCTGCTCAACGAAATGTTTTATCACTTATGTATTTTGCAGTTAGATTCTGGCGCTGAAAAGTAATAGACAGTTATTTATAACACTGTTGGCGGACAAAGAACATATTCTTTAAATTGGTAATGTAATGTACAGAAATGGATACAATATATTTTTCCTGTTCACACCATGAAGACATATGGGGTAATGGAATTGTGACTGTACGTATTCCTAACTCTGGCGCCAAATGGAACTGAACGGTAAGCTGCACGCAACAGCCGCTTTGTTTCCGGCTGAAGAGCTTCCGATAACTACAAAACAGATTAAATATGAGATTGGTCGGCCACAGAACGGGTCGAATACGTTGAAAAGTAGATAGTCTTTTTCTCTGGCGAGAACGTAACCACATTTCGGTCGTCCATCCGTACTTGGAGTGAGTGGGTCAAAGAAGAACTTTCGGTGGCAGGTGTAGAGGCCGACCTGTTTATATCGAAAGTTCCGCTCATTTTTGTATGTGGTATTTATAAAAGAAAATACCACAAAATATAAAGTAAAAGAAATGTACTTTACGATAACAGTGTCAAAGTTATAGTCAGTCGTTAGTGGAATTCTTAAGTGTTTGCCGGTGCTAATTCGGAATGCGATGGGTATATTATGTTAACAGCTACATTTTGTCAAACAGTAAGTTAAAAAAAAAATCCTTTCAGATTCGTTGCCATCCCTATTCTTTTTCACCAGCGTAAACATATTTAAAAATAATTTTTTTCAAATGAAGCTATCTCGGTGCAAACTTTTTTTTTTTGTGGCGCTGCGGCCCAACGCGGGCCATGGCTTCCTCATTCATAAGGTTTCTAGATCACACACAACGACGCATAACAGTCGGTAGGACTCCTCTTGACGAGTGATCAGCTCGTCGCAGGGACCTCTACCTGACAACACACAACACTCACAACAGACAAACATCCATGCCCCCGGTGGGATTTGAACCCACAATCTCAGCAGGCGAGCGGCCGCAGACCTACGCCTTAGACCGCGCGGCCACTGGGACCGGCAGGTACACACTGCTTCTTAGTATCTTTGAAATTTGTGCCCATCATCAGGAGAACTTACTGTATCTATGCGACACTGGCATTTTTTACTCTGTATGGGTGGCTGTCTGGTCTGCTGGTTGGAATGAGACCAGACAGCCACTCTTACAGAGTGAAAGATACCAGTGTTGCATAGATACAGTAAGTTCTCCTGATGATGGGCACATAGTTGCCCGAAACATGTACAGAAGTTGAAGTAAATACACTAAGAAATAGTGTGCACCTAGTTGGCTTCATTTTAAAACGATTGTACAGGGATGCACGGTCAACAAAATATAAAATACTTCAACGTAATTAAGACAGAAACACTTCGAGTCGTGTGTGCTTTGAATGACCAGTAACACAGGCTTCATAGTCCCTTCGACTGTTCATTCAGCTTCTGCCTGAATTCTAAGCAGTTTAACTGAAAGGGAAGGAAGTTTAGTACATACAGCAACACAGCTATGAAGATAAGTTTTATTACTCCTCAGATGTTGTCACGCTTCATTTGGACAGGAAAACTGGACTGAGACTAGATCGAATGCTCACCCTATATAAAGTTACCAGGAAATTGACGCGTTTCTTACGACTCTAAATCACAAATTGAAATTAAACTAGTCCCTGGGAGTTTCATGTAGGCATATGGCGGAGTGCAGGTATAATGTCATTCACTTCTAGCTCAGGCCATGTGTGGAGATGAGCTTTTAGCTTGGAAGAACCCCCGTTACTCACAGAATATGAGATTTTCAGGGCCCAACAGCTGGTCCGGATGCGTTGCAGTGCAGTAAATATGCTGCCCTTACTCGGAATAATCATATCGTTTACTTTTAAAAAACTTCAGAACCACTAAAGGATTAATATCTACATAAGATGCGTACTGTTACTTTTTCATTACACTGCTCATGACGGTAATGGAGAACTTTATGATTATGGTGACGCCAGATACATTTATTTTAATATCTTGATTGGTAATCAGAGACTCACACGAGCAAGTTTACTTCGCCGGAAAGAATAAACACAACGCAAAGTACTGTGTAGGAAAGTAATACTTAATTCTTTAGTAGCAAAAAAACGGTTTCACTTTTAATATCTACCCTTTAATATAATTTATTTTAATGTAACATTAAAATATAATGTAATAAGTATAATATAATATATGATTTTTTCGTAGTTTTATACGTGTAATTTAGTGCTAATTATAATAAAATTAAGATTAATATCATTCGTGCATGAGCTATTTTTATTGGTATATTGCACTGTAATGGCCATTAAATGCTGTATACTTTCCAATCGAAAGGTAAAAGTGATCCCGTTACAGAACCGGTGTGACCCAGAGGGTTGGCAGAGGTATAGCTCTACTCTTCCATGACCGCGGCACTAGAAGGTGGTGAGTGGTCAGCAGCACGCCCCGACCGCACTTTATCCCCAGGAAAGACCCGGTACCCATTTTACAGGAGGCTGGGTGGGCCCCAGGGCCGGTCTGGACAGGTGGAAAATCTCGTCCCCACCGGGATACGATCCCGGACCTTCCAGCCCATAGTCAGTCGCTATACCAACTGAGCTACCTAGCCCACTCCAATCGAATGGTACTATCTACATTCTTAGATTACGGCCGCATTACTTACAGTATGCAAGATGGGACACTTGCAAAGTGCGTGCAGTTGTGTATTTGTAGTGTAGGATTCGGTGATTACAAAATGGCTGCTTCAGTTGTCTAAGGAATGTTCTTCGGCACTTGACTAAAAATATCTAGTTATAAGCACTACAGAGCTTTCTTACGGGTTTGTGTCTGTGTATGGTTGAATGACATCAACATGCCAACATTTTCTGCTACTACGTCCAGCTCTTCGCGTCTCCACATGATGCCTTATTTCAGATTTCAGAGTTTAGCCGTCGTAATTTGAAGTTTTTCAACATCTCAGGGTAAGATAAATTCGCCATTTCCATGTTTAATGGGTCGGAAGGAGGAAACGGCCCGAAATGTAAGTATTTCAGTGGAAATGTGCGGTTAGCATTCTCTCTTTTAAGATACAACTGGTAATGCACAGTGAGTATGGCTCTCGTAGTTCTTTTGACTGGGTATTCATTAAATGAAATCTTCCTGTGATAATAAGGTATCACCTCCAATACCAATACTACAACAAGAATTATATTGGCCCCTACCCCTTCTAGCACTCATCTGTCCTGACGCCGGTAACCCCAAACAAAAGACGCGGATAAACACGTCAAGCAGAAATTACCGTCTGCTCACATATGCCTTTCTGTAGACTTATCTTATGGTGATTACAAAAGGATAAGTTCTGCTCTGCCTCGAGCATTTCGATTAAATCACCTGCCTACATCTTCAGGGTGAAATATCCGTAAGGGGAATTACCTGTAGGCCTTACATTTTTGGTATGACACTTAGGCCGTGAGAAAAATTCAACATTCATTTTCATCTTGTCCGTCCTTAAACAGATACCTTGTTGGCAAATGATATTTTGGAGAAGTTTTGAATAGTATGAGAGTTTTTACTTTCTAGATTAAGTGATTAGCAAGTGCACTGGCAAAATCCATGCTAAAAATGTATTATAAATTACTTGTTAGTATATCACAAAGCAATTTAACATTCATGCAATTTAAACACACACACTACAATACACAATATGTAGCCACGAGTACAGGAGAGAGTTTACTGCTGTGTGCTGTGCTGCTTTTAATTGTACGAGTACACGTTACACACGGTAATGATGCAACAAAAACAAGATCGCGATGTACGTATTTCAGGCAACGTTTAGAGCTGTAATCATTCGTGGCCTAAGGTAGATGTGTATCAGGTTTTTCCACAATGGGGCTCGCAATATGCAAACTGCTAATTGTTATGAATTAATAATTATCCGTTTCCAGTCTACAACAATATGAAACCCACCAAAGCTCGAAAAGAACTACTATACATAATTTTCGTTCGAGCAAATTAGCTGTCTTTATAAATTGGGGCATTACTTTATCTGACAACAGATATTGGCTAAGTACAGAAGGAAATACTATTGTTGTTGAGGTTAAGTGTGTGTGTGTGTGTGTGTGTGTGTGTGTGTGTGGAAGCTCAAGTAAACTATTTACAGCACATTTTTAAACATGATGTGTAAAACATTTATTATTAACAACAATGCATTAGGCTACAACGCTTGGGTCTGTTCTCACGGCCAACTGAAAAATAGGTGAACGCTACGTTGCCTGCAGTCATGCGAACAGTCTAACTAACGCAGCGATTCGAGTTGTCAGGTAAAATAACGTACCGTAAAAAAGCGTCATTCAGGTACAATTACATTATAATATGATCTGTAACAACTTCCACGTATGTTATGATTGACAGAAATTCTTCTATTTTTTTTAAACTGCTACGTGCAACAGCGTAATACTTTACTGCCTTTCTTCGTGTTGTTTTTGTTATTTGACTGTGCACTTCCGCAATACCAACAATATACAACACGATATTTGATAAATAGTTTAACAACGTGCTTTTGTAACGTTCTCTTTGCGGAAACAAAAATAACCCAACCATTAGTACTTCAGTTCCGTAATACTCGCTTCTGACACATAATAAATATGCTTATAATTCTCATATTTGATTTTGCGTCGCACAGCGACTGTGCAAAACAGATATAAAGACTCATTACAGAGACGATAGTCCACAATACTGTCCACGTCTGCTGCGATTTATATAATTGAAAGTATCTGCAGTTTGAATGAAATTACTTACCGTTTTGTTCCCAAGGTTTCGCACCCGACAGCTGAGGTAGGCAGACTTCCCGACTAACGCCGTGACATTTCTTGGGGTTAAGGTGTCGAAGTAGGGTTCATTTCGGCCGAATGGGGGCGGCGGTGGTGGCGGTGGCGCTGGAGACCCTGGGGGCTGTAGTGAGTTGAAACCAGCACCAGTCGCCTGGCCATATCCACCGCTCACATAGGAAGATCCTGTGAAAACAGACCCCACAGTGTGTTAATTAAGGTCTATTCATGCAATATACGGACGCTAACAAAGAACTTATGTGCCTGGGGTGTAGTACAACACAGCGATGCCATGAAATACTGATAAATGTATTTCGCTGTGGTTGACAGAATTGAAACACTCCTGATACATGGATAGTTACTCTCCATTACTAGTTTGATTATGATTTCGTTTTATGGTTTCTGTCATCATCCCTTTCTACTATACTTTGCTATTAACAAGTGAGGACAGGAGGGTAGTTTAACATTAGGTACTGTTTGACCATAAAATATTCCCAGGATTCTCATTTATCAGTATTAATCAAATATCAATTGCACATTACAGACGTACCTCTCGAGTTTTAATGTGTGCATGATATATGCAGCTGTGGTTTATTACAATCACACTAAATACAAAACACATTATTCCATAAAAAGCCAAAAAAAATTACTTGCATTATAACAAAATAGTTTATACAAAAATGTTTTACACTCTTTGGCCTATAAATGCATCATTAGGCGAAGCTGTTAATATTATAAAAATATAGCAGAAATAATATTGCAAGAGGTCTCTCTCTTACACAACATTGTCACTTAATTAAAATAAAGTATAACCTTTAATAAAAGGGTCTGAATTTGTGTAAATCTTAAACATTTCTTGCTCCAGTTACATTACGTATAATAAATTCTTATGGAAAGACCATTGAATTATTAGAAATTTGAAAAATCATCTGACGTGATCGAACTACTGGAATATTAAAAACAATATTTTCAGTCTCTAACGTATCACATCTTCAGTTTCTTAAAAAGTAAAGGGGTGAGTAAGTTGAACGTGATTTCGTTTGTGCATTATCGTAGGAGCTGTGTCTGATGATAGCTTCAGTGGCCGAAACAAGTAGCGAATTCTTGTAGAAGCACAATTATTTTAAAAGTAAAATTAATTGTATTTGATTGGATTGTTTATGATATAACCGAGTTACAATAATACAAGGGGAAGTAATCTCCGAAGATTAAGTACGAAATACTTAACATCCAGAAGACTTTACTCAGAGTCTGCTATTTGGGGGTTATCAGGCCTTAGCATCCGGCTTACGTGGCCATTACAAGAATGGTGAAAGGCGGAATTTCCCCGTACATCAGCAGGCATTCCTTCATCGCAGCGTGGTAACAAAAGTAGTCTAGGTAAATAGGAGAAGCTCTACTTGCCTAACATTCGGGTGGTAGTAAAACATGTAGGTATAACGATGGAAGTGCTATAGTCTAAATAATAGCAACGTCTTAACGTAGTAACACGTAGATTAACTAAAAAATTTTGTGATATTCGGTACGGCTTTTTTTGTCAGTGGAAAAATTTCCAGCGGCACTTCATCACATCCAGCACTAGCAATGTGGCGATCACAGTATAATGGCACTATTTAGTGTACGATATTTATATATACTTGGGAAAGAAGTGCTTGAAATTATTGAAGTAGGTTCAGAATATGTCTTGAAAATATACAATCGGCAGGACAAAAATCTGTAATTATATTTAAGTTTGTGTTGTTGGGCCTACATAAAGAAATGTTAAACGCGCCTATGTGATATTTGGCACGGGGTAGATTACGAATGAATCTAAATTCTGAAGAGAAACTTGCATACGTATTAAAAATTACAAGCAAAAGACGATGTTACAAAGCTACTAAAGTATGTATTGACAATTTAAGCGAAATGCAAAACTAACTGAAGCGTTAACTACAGGTACGAATTTATAATTTCTGCCAAAATCACTTTCAGGAATACTCTACCTAAATAAAGACAGACCACCCATTACTACGTAAACGGTGCAACATTCCAAAATTTTATATTTGTTCATACTGGGGCACAGGATAACTGTGAAGCTGTATTCAAGTGTCAAAATCCCCGTTAGAAAAGAAGCCTATAAACTTCTTGATTTTTTCCCCCAGTCGTGACACTGATGGCACTCGGTGCAGGGGGAAAGGGAGATTTAGAAGTTTCTTTTAGAGTACCCAAAATTTATACGTGACGTAAGCAGATTGGGCCTTTTACTTCCACAGAAATTTTAACCAATGAGAATTATGTAACATAACTTATGAAGGATTGTTCAACCGACGCAAAATGACCTCTTTGTTTTTGCGACATATCACAGAATTCGAAAACAAACTTGTCAAAAATGTCGCTATGGAATACATAATAGGCGATATGACAGAGTTCGGTAGTAGCAGTCAGTGGCGGTTCGAAGCAAAAATTGCTGGGCAGAAGATAAAGGACGGTATCCGCCATATTCTATGCACGTGTATATAATATTTCGCCGGAGGGAACAGAATACTCTATTTTTCGTGAGTGCATAAGATACATAATGAATGATAAAAGTTCCTTTATGCCTCTATGTGATGTGTTCCGTCTTAAACATGATCAACCCTAACTACCAAAGCGCGTCCCTTGAGCACCTTGAAGAAAATATCCTGCCTCCAACATCAGCGCATTCAGCCGTGCACCCTAAATTCTTACCCTTTCAATCCATCCTAATTAACTAATAGAGACCATCCTTGTAGTAGGAAGGTTAAGGTGTGAGGGAGATGTAGATGGTGTATAGGACGCCGTAAGTATTTAACGAGGACACAACACGACCGGCTACAACAGTACGCAACGTTACATTCGTAAAAAAATCTGTCTTTAATAAGGACGTAACGCTACATGTGTTTTAAGAACCAGTAACGAAATCTATCGCCGCATACACCGTTTATGTCATTAGCACTTTTGTCAGCATAGCCACGAATGTATTGAGCGTCACCGCCTCCACCACCATTACCATCATCATGGTCGTCGTCATTTCTGGATGTAAGCCAAAGCCAATGTTAATCATCACCTGTCATTAGTGCGGAGTGCATGTCTTAAAGACAGGATGTTTTCTTGTGTCCGAGATTGGAGGTTCTCACAGCAGTGATGATGATGATGATGATGATGATGATAATTGAAGTTCTTTGGATATGTCACCGGGTTGATCAGTTTTTGCTATTGGCGTCTCGTTATACATTTCAGCATTTATACACTCCAAATGGAGGCAGAAAAATCCTCTGAATTTTCATTTAGTACGTAAGAATCGAAACGGCTTCATTTCCCAAAAGAATTGAGTTTCCTTATCACTCTTTTATGGTAAAATTCTGTATTTCCTTTTGCAATGGATAAAGTACTTAGAACTTACAACTGGATAAAGTAACCAAACTTTTGCACATTCTGTGAAATCTGTCACAATTATAAGTACTAATAGTCGAAAAGGAGAGATTTTCCGGCCATTAACTGGGAAATATCAAAGACAGTAACGAAAAATTTCAGACCAGACGGAGAGTAACTGATCCAGTATTAGAACCTGATAACTGCCTAATCGGTCTGAACATTATCTTCTACCTCTTCCAATTAATGGCTTTATTCATGCAAAATCTGAAGTTACTTCAGTGGATTTGCTGAAGACTGAAGTCTCCTGGGATGCTATACCTTGCCAACTGGCGAAGAGTTACCGACGTTTCGAGGGGATCTTATTGTCACCATCTCCAAGGTAAATCGTTAAATGGAGAGACGCCGAACTGCTTGACTTTGAGGATGAAATCTTTACGATCCATCGATACATCGATACCTCTCAGTGGACACGATATAACATCACAGAACACTGCAGTCTTTGAACTTAATTGCATCTGGAATAACAGAAAAAAAACTTCTGGGATTTTGTCAGCTTAAGAAATTCGATTATATGTTTGGTATTCAAGGTAACAACACACATATAAAAAATTCAATTTTCGACTGGAGTGTTCTTCTACGATAGTACTTACTGCAGCTGTCTACATATTTACGAAAGCAATTTGCGTTTTCCATGTTTGCTGTTGGTGGTGATATGGTGTGTAGTAACTCAGGATACTAATATGTAAAGCTTGAACGGCTCACAAAATACGGAAACTCAGCTCATATAGGCTTTGCATGATTTAAGCACCGTTGGGTGCACTGTTTGTACAAGGCGCTGTAAGCAACACGGAAGAGAACCGTTCCTACCAACAAAGTACCGCACGGCCAGAATTGAAGAGCCTATATATAACAACACTGACGACGAGGGAATGGAAAACGAAAGGTATAGAATAAATTTATCATCAATTAAGAAATTCTTTTCTAAGTTTATGAAATTAAAATTGTATCTATAGTGCTGTTTCTTGGTCGCTGACATTGCGGGAGGAAAGGAAGCTGAGGGTGTTTGAGAACATGGTATTGAGGAGAATATTTGGACCTAGGAGGGACGAGGTAACGGGGGAATGGAGGAGATTGCATAACGAGG
>Ga0123354_10005782_pt1 | contig 18125 bp, 17 predicted proteins | sample TergutLab28metaG_2_FD_97872 | JGI IMG/M metagenome (GOLD analysis project Ga0123354, IMG submission 97872) | Labiotermes labralis P4 segment gut microbial communities from Petit-Saut dam, French Guiana - Lab288 P4 | ecosystem: Host-associated > Arthropoda: Insects > Digestive system > Gut ...
ATTCCAAGTTGCCACTACATGCTTCTCATGTAGCCCTCCCGACTTAAATTTATTAGTAAACAATTTCATGTTTTGTATACATGTAAAATAACCACTGCCACCGGGTGACAACCCAATTGCAGTAAATAAGTATTATTATAAGTTTTTGTTCTTGCTTTTGTGGAGTAGACTCGTCTTGTTTATAGTGTCGCGACCAATGTCCGGGGCTTTTGAAATTTAATGTATCTTCTGGTTCTATAAAATTAGGAGAATTTATTGACTAAAGTAAAGTTCTGCCTAGAACAGGTCACGAAGGCTCACAGAGGGAGTAGAGGTAGAGTTGTGTTTTTTCTTTAACCTTGGCGCTGGGTGGTGTGGGTGGACAACGACAAGCCTTGGCCGCTTTACCCCCGGGAACAAGCCGGTACTCATTGTAGAGGAGGTTGGGTGGGCGGGCCGGTCTGGACAGGTGCGAAAAGTTTCGCTCTCACTGGGATTCGATGCCAGGACCGTCCAGCCCGTAGCAAGTCGCAATACCGACTGTGCTATTCCGGCTCCGAATTTACTGAATACCTGAACTAATCGTATTTGCTTCTCAAGAGAATGTACTCAGTTGAGTTAGTTGTTACTTGTGTCAGAGAAAGAGTAATTGTAATCAGTTATATTAAACAGGAATTGCACGTAATATATATATATATATATAACGTATATATATATGTATTATGTATTATATATAATACATAATTCTTAGAAAACTCCTAAATATTTCGGCACTAAACTGCCATTCTCAGGGAGTTACAAATTCAGAGTATAAGCACCAACACATCAACCCAGGTAGACTCCAGTTGAAGTGTGACGGCACACGGTGACGCACAGTAGGGGAAGTGAAGGGGAAACAGGCGAATGGAGTGGGTATCCAGTACCCTTCACACTACCTCGGATCATGGTGTATCCAGCATTACTACCGCTGATGCGCACACCTCGGCTGCCAGTAGTCGACTGAACTGACACCCCTGCCGATTTAATTGGATTCGTCCGTTTCGCCGAAAGACGAACTCCGGTTTCTGCGCGTGTGCCATCACGTTCCAACTGGCCTGTACTACAATAGTTGATGTGGTGGTGCTTATGCTACTTTGTAAGTATCTGAGGATGGCACATGGACGCAGAAACAGGTAGGAGTCTTCTGTATGTCTTATATTTTATTCTGTACATTTGTTGCTGAATGTAACTGATTGTGAGGAAATGACAATGAATGTGCAATATAAAAGAAAAGAGTGACTTTGATCTAAAAATGTGGCATTTAGACTAGGCGTGGTTTGAGGGTCTTAAAGAGTTTTGTTTCTGGGATGTGACTTTATGTTCATGAGGAAGGAGTTTCCGACGTTTCGAATAGTCACATCACCTACATTTTCAAGGTTAAGTATGCCAGTAATCATTGCGGGGGGAAAGGAAGCTGAGGGTGTTTGAGAACATGGTGTTGAGGACAATATTTGGACCCAGGAGGGACGAGGTAACGGGGGAATGGAGGAGATTGCATAACGAGGAGCTAAATGATTTGTACGCCTCACCCACTATCGTGCGGGTGATAAAATCGAGAAGAATTAGATGGACTGGGCATGTGGCGCGTATGGGTGAGGAAAGGGGGGTGTATAGGGTCTTGGTGGGGAAACCGGAGGGAAGGAGACCACTGGGGAGACCTAGGCGTAGATGGGGGGATAATATTAGGATGGATCTCTAGGAGGTGGGATGTGGGTATATGGACTGGATTGGACTGGCCCAGGATAGAGACAAGTGGCGGACGCTTGTGAGCGCGGTAATGAACCTTCGGGTTCCGTGAAATATGGGGAATTTCTTGACTAGCTGCAAACCAGTTAGCTTCTCAAGAAAGAATCTCCACCTTGGTACAAGTAAGTAAGTAAATAAGTAAGTAACTAATTCTTCTGTGTCACGTTGACACTAAAGATGAAGGCACTACCACACTTCCAAATCTGGAAACCTACTTACCTACCGCCGAGTAGATACTATACTACCACCCGTTGCTCTTCCATTGTGGGAGACAAAGTTTTGAAAAATTTCGTGTCATGCTTATGTGTCTGAACTTTGTATTGTTTCTAGTCTAAGTTTGAGCCGGAAATCGATAACCTGACCATTACGAGCAGTAAATTAGATTCTGTGGTTGCCCTTGCGTTGGTTTTTGGTACTTTTATATAGTAGGAAATTGTTAATTTTTAGCTGTAAGCGTGCAGAAATGACGACGGTGAACATATTTCTGCTTAAATTGCGCAAATTAAATCAGGATTCATTAGGCCGTGTCGTGATAAACCTGCTTTTTTTTTTTTACCTTCTACCTCAGGCGAAAACCAAATGAAATTTTTCTAGGAAACATTTTGGTTTAATAAAATGCTATCAACAGCAGAACTTGAAGTAAAATATTTTGTTCGGTATTGCATCCGTTCGCAAGTTATTCTCTATAAAGTGCAGTAAATATTTACCTTACAAGTGTCGTGTTTTCAAAACTGGCAAAAGAGACATCTGCAGAGTCTGGCTTAGATATTCCAGCTAGATGGCGCGGACATCTCACGTACACAAAGGACACAGATTCCGAAACCCTTTGACGTCACTGCCATGTATCGGTTTCTGCACAGCTGTTAGTACAAGTGGTCTGTACTCCGAAGATGTATGTTTTGACTCGGTCCTGACTGGTGTTATTAGTTTTCCTTTATCCTTCCGGTCGAATTTTGGTCTATATAGAGCAGGGCTTACCAACTTATAGCATGCTTGTCCAAAATGGCACGAGGTTTTTACTGCTGTCCCGTTTTTTTTTTGCTGTCACCCGATCAGCTTCTCTATGAAAAAAGGTAAATGAGTCCCATTACAGGCCCGAGGTGCCCAGAGGGCTCCAGGAAGTTAAGGTTCCCAGATTACGTGAAAATGGCCCAGGATGGTGGTAATGTTGTCAGCCTTACGCACCGGCCGCTTTTTACCCAAAGGAAATCCTCCTGGTACTCATTTCTGTTAGAGGCTGAGTCGACCCTACGGCCATAGTGCGATCGGAAGGATTACGTCAATGAAAAATTCCAATGACACCATCTGGAATCGAGCCAGCGACCTTCCGATTTGTAGCACAGCACCTTAACCTTTTGATGCCTAATGTCAACTATAGTGGTCGTACCGCACCGCTAACCTCTAAAGTTGCATTTTATATATTTATTCAACAAATATAGGTACTGAATATTTTAAACATGGCATATTCTCTCCGATTTTTTCTCTTCAGAATGCAGTTTGTTTCATAATTCTAACGTATTTGGTTCCTGTGTTATTCACATTTTATATACAGGATGTGCTAAAATTAAAAAAAAATAATTCCGGCGCCAAAAGATTAATCACTGTGCTACCGCGGTCCCCCGGCTTCTTTATACTGTGAAGATTATGTTTATGTACACAAGTATGACTGCGCATTACAGTCGCTACCAAATAATACTGCGAGTAAAATATTTTTACAAAAAACGGGTGCGGTACAAAGTGCTGATTGGATATTTAACATTGGGACAACGGCCTGACGGTGAGTGGGCGAATGCGTGACATTTGACGAGAAGTTTTACAGCCTTCTTTTCAAACAGGAAGTAACAGCAGCCCCAGTTACTCCCACAGTTTCTTCCTTACTGCATTCCTCGAGGAAGTCTTTATTAGAAGTATAAAATTAAACAATAAAATTATAACCCGCGTTAATGATAATTCAATAGTTAATAATAATTATGGGAGACTTCAAGACCTTGATTGCTCTTACAAATTTCCATGGGCAAGCGAAAGCGTTTCTTAGAAATCTACGGGAAATTTACGACCGAGCCTTCAGAAAGATTCGCTAGGTTCGGTGTAGAAAGACTGTCGGTTAGCTGCACATTATCATTCTAACACTGTATCGAACATCAAGTAGTATTAGCAGTTTGTGAGAAGTTGTGTTCCTACAACAGCAGACTGAACAATAGTAGACTATAGTATCTCTACCAGCATTTTCTCTGTTTTCCTTCGTTAGGGTTAATTTAACCCCGTGTACAATTTTGCTCAAAGCTACTTGCTAATTGTAAGTATGATGTATTACATAGACACACCACTGTTTCGTATACTCAAGGGCTGGGTGGGGCTAATCGTAAATTACCGAAAATCGAAAGATCTGTGGAGAAGAAATTCAGTTTTTCGGAAAATTTTAAATAATTTTGCAACCGAATATGATTTGTGTATGTGTGTGTGTGTGTGTGTGTGTGTGTGTGTGTGTGCGCGCGCGCGTTTGTAGGCGCAACCGTGTGTTATAATCTATGCAGCACATATTTTATGAGCGATTGAATCCAGGTTTTACTCAAAGTAAAGTAGAAGTTTCCCGTCCAGTGGCCGCGCGGTCTAAGGCGTGGGTCTGTGGCCGCTCGCCTGCTGAGATCGTGGGTTCGAATCCCACCGGTGGCATGGATGTCTGTCTGTTGTGAATGTTGTGTGTTGTCAGGTGGAGGTTTCTGTGACAGGCCGATTACTCGTGGAGTAAGCAAGTAAGCGCGCGAAATACGTATTTACGACATTCATAAATCGGAATCTATAGATTCTGTCCTTATTTTTGACAGTGGTTTTTTTCTGTATAGGCGTCACTGGTGTTATGATAGAAACTGCTTACTGTCTGAGGTGTATTTAGTGTGACGACGCGCTGAGAATTTGCTTAGAAATCAGACATCTGCAAGAGGTATTGGATGCAGTTCCGAAGGAGAACGCCCTACATCTATACTTGAACATCTCATTTACTTCCGTACGTAATGTGATGAGGAATGTTGTGAAATTTTAGTAACTCACAAAGTTTCTAGCTCTTACCTGCTGCTCACGTGCATCAGCACGCTAACAAGTACCTAAGGGAGTAATTCTACAAGGATCTGGCAGTCATAAAGGTAAAGCAGTCCCATTACATGCCTGCAGTGGCCCAGAGGGTTCCATGAACTTAAGGTTCCCAGATTTCGTGACAACGGCAGAGGATGGTGGTAAGGTTGTCAGCCTTACGCACCGGCCGCCTTTATCCCCAGGAAATAATCCTGGTATTCATTTCTGTTAGAGGCTGAGTTGACCCCAGGGCCATAGTGTGATCGGAAGGATTTTATGTCAATGAATAATCCACTAACGCCAGCTGGGATCGAACCAGCGACCTTCCTATTTTTAGCACAGCACCTTAACCACTGTGCTACCGCGATCCCCAATAGCAGTCATAACACAACTATATTATCAAGTGTATATAACTTATCAACTCAGCTACATGTTTCGGCCAATGCTGCTGTGGCCATTATCAGGTTGGATACAGTTTATCAGTCACAAGAGCATTGCCCGAAACATGTACTTGAGTTGATAATTTGTGTACACCTGATAATACAGTTGTGTTATTACTGCTTTATCCTTACAGAAGTATTACCTTAGGTTCTAACAAACACAACGGGGATGACGATCCTTGAAGACGCTAAAAAGTATAAAATTTTACTGCCCCTAAAAGGGTCTGGCGCGCATGCCATACACAAAAACGAAAACTTTACCTCTGATCATTATAAAACATATTACAGGACTACAGCAGTTCCAAATGGTTCGGTCGATACAATTAGTTGGATTCTGGACTTGTCCATTATCAAGGAGATCAGGTTTCGTAAAGTATTTCCAATTGTTAGAGTTCGTTCTTTTGTTGTTATAGTCGTGAAAGCTGTACAATTATCGTATTTGAAAAATAAGCAGAGACTTTCGGTAATTGGATCTGATTTCGTCTTCATGTGAAAGAGAGAGATAGAGCGCGAAGGGGCAGACACAACTGAATGGGAAGCTCCAAACGTTGTTATGTGAGGATGAGAGCACATTCTGTTTGGAAATGTTTTTGGCTTTGGGTACAAGACGATAAGACAGACCCAGAAAATCAAGATGTCCATGACGTTGTTAACTAAAAAGGGCTAAAATATTCAAGCTAAAAAGAAGGATGTTATTTTTATACTGCTGTGCATATCAGTAAAACTTAGACTAACAACGTTCAATACACTGCTGGTATGATGGATAGTAATAGGATGCATTTGGAAAGGCAATGAATAAATGAGCCTGTTGTTTTTTAATGTTTGTGTGACCGTGCATCATTGATACGTGGTGTGGTAGAAAAGTAATGAGACTGGAAATGCTGTGCATGTACCGACAACGCTGCTGCCCCTTCACATGGAAGTTAGACTAACCCCTGCTGTAGACTCAGTACAAGTTTGAACTTGCTACAGTTGCTACGCGATTGTTGAGAGCGTCTGAAGTGAAGTTGTGTTTGTGAGGTGCGTTACGAAAATGGACCGGCAAAAGTTTGAGCAATGTTGTGCCATCAAATTTTGTGTAAAGCTCGGCGAATCCGCTACTTTGACTTATGAAAAGTTAAAAAGGGCTTATGGAGAACATTCCCTATCCAGGGTACAAGTGTTCAGATGGCACAAGTCCTTTTTAGAAGGCCGAGAACAAGTGGAAGACGAACCTCGTGCGGGAAGACTTTCAACCTCAAAAACGGAAGACAATGTGGAAAGAGTGAGGCTTCTTGTGAGGTCACATCGTCGATTGACGTTGAGAATGATCAGTAGTGAGTTAAATTTGAACCGATTTACTGTCCATCAAATTTTAACACAGGATTTGGACATGAAAATGTGTGCTCCACGATGGTTTCAAAGAACCTCACGACTGAGCAGAAGGCTAATCAGAGGGATGTTTGTCTTGATCTTCTGGACCGCTTTGAGAGGGAGCCGGAATTCTTCAGTTCTGTTATCGCAGGCGATGAATCATGGATTTTAGAGTATGACCCCGAGACAAAACGCCAAAGTCAGGAGTGGCACACTGCAAACTCTCCCCGTCCCAAGAAAACGAGAATGAGCAAATCCAAAATCAAATCGACGCTAATTTTTTTTTTTTGACAGTCAGGGGATCATCTACAAGGAATTTGTGCTACCAGGACAAACTGTCAATCAAAGGTTTTGTCGGGAAGTCCTTGAAAGACTCAGGAAAAGGGTGGCACGTGTGTGACCAGGCATTGCACGCACATGGATGTTGCACCACGACAACGCCCCATGTCACACGGCAGTCTCCATCAGTAAATTTTTGGCAGAAAAAAAGCATTCATGTGGTTCCTCAGCCCCCTATTCGCCGGATCTCAGTCCCTGTGACTTCTTTTTATTCCTCTGGCTCAAAAAAATACTTTTAAGGGCGCCATTTTGGTACTTTGGATAATATCCAGAAGAGCGTAACCGACGAGCTGAAAGGTATTCCAGCAGAAGCCTTCCAGCACTGCTACGAACAATGAAAACAACGCCTCCGTCGCTGTGTAGCTGCCCATTGGAACTATTTCTAAGGGGATAACCTTGATTTGTAAAAAGAGTAAAATTCATCGTTAAAAGAAAATCAGTCTCATTACTTTTCTGCCACACCACGTACAATAATATGAACAGCCAACTAGATGCAACAGTAATAGTTTTATTAATAATTTCAATCAGCTCAACATGTTTCGGGCGATAATTTCGCCCATCTTCAGGAGCACTAGACTGTGTGGTATACAGCACCGACGATGCGGTAGCATCGTCGGTGCTGTATACCACAAGCTGCAAACACAGTCTTGTGCTCCTGAGGAAGGGCAAAATTATCGCCCGAAACATGTTGAGCTGATTGAAATTATTAATATAACTATTACTGTTGCATCTAGTTGGCTGTTTATATTATTGAGCCTGTTGATGTTTATTGCGACAGTATATTGCCAGGCTAAAAATAATGTGAAAGAGATGTGCGACAGAGCTTGAACGAAAATATTATACCATTATCCCTTGGTCCACCATATGCAACATAATAGCCATAATAGCATTGTTTAATTACGTACTACATTGATGACTAACATAAAGACAAATACGCACAAATTATATAAACCAAAATCATCCACATAAATGAGCTCTCCTATACGTTTCAGTTATAAATCGCCTTTCTCAGGGCGATATTACTGGCTACAGGCTGGACGGTCCGGGGATCGAATCCCGGTGTGGGCGAGATATTCCGCACCTGTCCAAACCACCCAGCCTCCTGTACAATGGGTACCGGGTCTTTCCCGGGGGTAAAGAGCGGCCGGAGCGTGACGCAGACTCCTCACCCCCTTCTATTGACGTGGTCAAGAAAGAGTAAAGCTATAATTCTACTCCTCTTATGGGTCGTACGGCCTGTACAGAGCCTCAGTGTCTGTACAAGGGTGCACTTTACTTTACTCAGGGCGACATTAATACAAAGGAATGTAAAATTAATAATAATAAAAAAATATATATAATATTAATATTCAATTATAACACCTGTGTATACAAATATTAAAATGTGATTACTATAGATAAAGTAATGTTAATATAGTCTTGAAAAAATAACTAATGTGCCACTGTGTATATTGTGCGCATTTATATGCGTAGAAAATCTAATGGCAAAGTTTTAGCTTCGGTGGCGTATCGGTGAATTTATTCAAGAAAGTGCCAGCAGCAGCGGCAGTGGCAGCGGCTGTGGCGGTGGCCGTGGTGTTGGTGGTGGCGGTGGCGGTCGCAGCAGCAGCAGCAGCAGCAGCGGCAGCGGCAGTGGCGGCGGCAGCGGCTGTGGCGGTGGCGGTGGTGGTGGTGGTGGCGGCGGCAGCAGCAGCGGCGGCGGCGGCGGCGGCAGCAGCAGCAGCAGGACATTATCTATAGCTTCCTCGTTTTTATAGTTATACCTGCCATTAATTATTTTAAGAATTTATATCCAAATCATATATCTTAATTTTATATTTCTTTGTACTAATGTCGCCCCAAAGACGGCGATTTATCGCTGAAACATGTAGACGTTTATGTATATGGGAATGGTCTGTGGTTTTAAATGAACCGTGTGTATTTGTTGGCGTATGAGTGTCATTAAACAATGATGCACGGATCGAGTGATATTAAACGTGTTACATTACAACACGCTGTTTAATCTCAAAGTTAACTTTATTTCTTTTAAAGTGATAAAATAATCTTAGTTTAGTACGTACGTTGTGAGGTAAAGTTTGCTCCATCATCACACAACTGGAAGCCTCTCACAAATATACGCCAACACCATGACACATTTTAGCAGCAATCTGCGGATGCAGGAAAAGTGCTTTGCATCGCCACCGTATAAACGGGCTCTTGGAGAGAAACATTTAGATAAGAAAGTTTATACACCACGTGACGTGTTTGTGCATCAAGATTGATGGCGACCACACCTATCCCCCCCCCCCTCCCCCCCACCAACGTTTCAGGCTCTTTAGCATTCAAGGCTATAAAATAGTTGTAGTTGATACAGGCGCACGAATATTATAGAAGAACAAAACGTTTTCCTGGATAAAGGGTGCAGTATTTGAATTATATATATATATATATTTTTTTGTTTAGTCCGTATTTACCAAAGAGTAACGAAGATTGAATCGAGGATTATATGAAATTCCAGGGTATTCATTTGTGCGGGTGTGTCGGCTCTCATTTTGATACAGCAAACAAAGTTCCACAATTTTCAGCTATATTAAAGGCGACCGTATGGACAGACGGCTGGAGAATCACAATAAAACTGAAAGAAGATGAGATATGGATGACAGATCCACTGAAATGAATTTCATTTTATTAACAGTATTATTAGAATTTCTGGTTTTTTTTGTTGATATCCTTGAATTGCGTCGCCATTCTTTTCCCTGCGCTAAGCGTATAGCACTGTTAATGTAGCGCGGAACTTCGCAGTATTGTTTTATACACGATGTATAGTGACGCTGTAGCATGAAATTTGTCTGCAAATACCTGATAAGCGAAGTTGTTACTCTCTGGATTCCTCTAACGAGTAGGATTTTGAACTCCAGTCCTCCAATATTTTATGTTACTTTTAATGTATTCAGGAAGAACATGCACCCACCTGTGCGTTAATTCTAGGCAACCTGCTTTGTGTTTAGCGTCCCTAACAGCAATCTTATTCTGTCCCACTGCTAATAGAGTTTTCAGTTTTAAATTCTTTCGTATTTTGTGTACTGCTGTAAATGCTGAACATTCATCTTGTTTTTGTAACTGAGGAATTAGCATTACTTTACGCGAACCACTTAGAGAGCATGTTTAAAGGGTTAACCCTTTAAACGCCGAGTTAAAGCCCATCTGCCATCTGCTGGCATTATTAGGAACTCACCATATTCTCCACTTTAGCACGATAAGGGTTAATGTTAAACAAAATAAGAATGTGCATGACAGCAGCACACTAACGCTTTCGCGCAATAATTTTTCTAATGGAAATCTTTGTATTTTTGAGCTACGTATATGGCTGTCAAAAACGTAATTATTGAAAGCTCTGTCGTGGAAACACAACAGTTCCTTCTCTTCAGTATTGTTGCAATTTGTATGTGGCCCGTAACAGTGAAACCTACTCAGGTCTTCACGTGGTGTCTGATAATTTCTTCCGATTCTATCGAAGTGTGTGTTTCCTTGACAGATTTTCGTAGAATTCGCCAGTATCACATTCCACAGAAATTCGTCCGGTGGAAGCCAAATTGATACAAGTGGGCAGATGGAGAGATGAAGCTAAAAGCTTGTCCACGCTTACGCAAACGCGCCTAAATTGCTGCAAATTCGCCTACATTTCTTATTTATTTATTGTGTACGATATTTAGAATGGACAGCAAATACTGCCTTGAACAACGTGAAAGTGCTGGTCTACATAATGGAGATACAATGTGTTTTAGGTTAGGTAGGCAACATATTGTTATGTTGTGGAGACAAATGTGTACATAATGTGGACATGGAATCCTTTGAAACAGAAATTTGATTTCTTTTGAAACTCTGGTTCTTATGTATGAAGCTTAAAATTAGGCAGCCGTGAAGAAAATAACTTGGAAGCTTCGGGATCAAATCCCGGTGAAGGCGAGATTTTCTGCACCCGTCCAGACCGACCCTGGAGCCCACCCAGCTGCCTGTACAATGGGTACCTGATTTCTTTTCCGGGTGTTAAGCTGCCGGGGATTGGCTTTGACCACGCAACTACATTTGGAGCCTAGGTTAACGGAATAGAATTTGTAGACTACAAGAAAGCGTATGATTCCTTTAGGAGGGAGGTCTTTTGTCATATTCTCGTTGAGTTTGGTATCCCCATAAAAGTAGCAAGGCTAATAAAAAATTGTGCCTAAATGAAAACTGTATCAGAGTCCGGGGGGCCAAAAATTTGTTTGACATGTTTCATATTAAGGATATTTCGGAACAAGGAGATGTTTTATCGCCATTTCTTTTTAGCTTTGCATTAGGGTATGCTATTAAGAGTGTTTGGGTAAACCAGGAGGGTTTAAAATTGAATGGTACAGATCAGAGTTTGGTTTATGTTGATGATAATATTTTGGGCGGAAGTGCACATACTATAAAGAAAAACACAGACTCATTAGTAGTTTTTACTAAGGAGAATGAACTAGAAGTAAATGTTAATGAAACTAAGTACATGGTAATGTCTCAAGATAAGAATGCAGGACGAAGTCACAATATAAAGAATTGTGATAGCCTGTTTGGAAGGATGGAAGACTTCAAATATTTGGGAAAAACCTTAATAAATAAAGATTCTATGTATGAAGAAACTAAGAGCAGATTGACGTCAGGGAATGCTTGCTACCATTCGGTGCAGAATCTTTTTCTTCCAGTTTGCTATTCAAAAATTTAAAGATTAAGAAGTACAGAACTTAAATTTTGATTATTGTTTTGTATGGGCGTGGTACTTGGTCGCTCACATTGATGGAGGAACGTACGCTGAGGGTGTTTGGGAGTTGAGGAGAATATCTGAGTACAAGAGGAACGAGGTAAAAGAGGAGAGAAGAAAGTTGCATAATGAGGAGCTTAATTACATGTACTCCTTACCCAAGATTGTTCGGGTTATGAAAACGAGAAGAATGAGATGGTCGGGGCATGTAGCACGTAGGGAGGAGGGTACAGGCGTATACAGGTTACTGGTGGGGAAACCTGAGGGAAAGAACCCAGCTGGAAGACCCAGGTCTAGATGGGAAGATAATATTAAAATGTATCTTCAGGAAGTGGGATTTGAGGGCATGGACTGGATCGTTCTGGCTCAGGATATGGACAAGTGGCTGGCACTTGTGAATGCGGTAACGAAACTTCGGTTTCCATAAAATGCAGAGAATTTCTTGACTACCTGAGAACCGATTAGCTTCTCATGATGGTCTCTGTTCCAAGGAGTAAGTAGATTTTAAACAAGTACATGAGATCAACATTATTTTAATGCGTGTAGCGTGCATCTTTTATTGTGTTTATAACAACCAACTAACGCAAATTATACATATATTACAACAGCGTCTCTTTGTAGAATACACAATCCTACATGTTCCGATTTAACAAGGCACAAAAACTCCTTGATTATGAAATAGAAATGTCGAATCATGTAGGCGTTTATATAATACGAAGAGATATTGTTGTACTGTATGTTTGTGCATTGGTTGGTTGCAATAAAAGCAATGAGATCAACATATTTACTTTCACATACTGAAGTACAATAATTACGTTACACCTATAAGAGAATTTAACCTTTCGATTCCATAAGAAATACGTTACGTATTTTCAGAAAGAGGGTTGTTTTGTGTATTCCAATATTGCCACACTTCAGAAGTATTTAAAAGAATGAGTCACTGTCAAATGAAAATTAATTGAATTCAAGAATAATTGCAATAGCATTATTTAAGTGGCGTCTACATTTGGATGAGATTTTCTTACATAAACGGTATTTACGTTTAGCAGAACGCCAGTGTTTCACCAAATGTACGTATGTGTGTGTGTGTGTGTGTGTGTGTGTGTGTGCTATATTAATCCTGTAATACTATACGCTCGTAGAAAACTTCGTCGTCTATACAGTATTTACATTTTTGCGGATTTGTTTACTGTTTATGCACTGAATGTTCGTCTACAGTTTTCCGTAGTCAATGGAATCTGTAAAATTGGTAAACTGTTTTAAGTATTTGTTCACTTACTCATTTTTCTTTACCGGCCAAATGTCTTTTTTTGAGATATACGCTATTACTTTTCCTCTTTCATTGTTTAGTTTGCTGCATTGATGCAGTAGATGATCCACTGTTTGGTTTCCGTTAACAGAGGGACATTCCGGGGACTCTATGATCTTGAATCGATGTAGGTATGGTCTTGTCTTTCCATGAGCTGTTATCATTGCCGTGAATTTGGGTGTTAGTTTGATTTTCGTTTTCAGCCTGTCCTTAATATTCGGCAAAAATTCTTTGGTTGCAAATCCTTTAGTAGTGTGGTCCCATTGTTGTTGCCACTTTTCTATGCTTGTCTCTCTTTCTTGATTCTCTATTTAACTTCTTGGGATTTTGTTGTAGCATATGTCACTATTTCTGGTGGCCTCCTTAGCAAGTTTGTCAGCAAGCTCATTTCCATAATGTCCTGCGTGTGTCTTTATCCAAATTTATTCTATGATCCAGTTTTCTTTCTCCAGTGTGGTGGTCTTCTTTCTTATTTCTTGTATGAGATGATTTCGATTTTTCTTGTTTTTGAGGGAGTCCAGGGTCATCCTGCTATCTGTGTGTATTATTATTGTTCTTGGAATGTTTTTGTTTATTTTTATTGTCTCTGTTACCTGTGGTGCTTTAACTATTGCCATTTGTTCTGCCTGATGTTTGAGAATCTGTCATAGAGTTTGTTTTATTTGGTGTTTTAATTTGTTCCGTATGTATATAGCGGTTCCCGACCCAACACCGTGTTCGTTTTTGCTTCAATCTGTGAATATTTGAATTGTGTGTTCCTTTCCTTCGTTTTTCTCTCTAATTCTGAGTCTGCCGGGTGTGTCCAATCCTTCGGCTCTACCTCATGATCCAGTTGGTGGTTCTGTCTGTCCCTTGTGATTCTGTATAAATTGACGGCTTCTTCAGCCTTTATTTCTATTGGTGTTGTTCCGGTCAAAATGCAAAGCGCTTCATTAGAAGTCGTTCGGTAAGCTGTTGCTATTTTAATATTCATGAGCCGTTGCGCTCTGCTATATAAGATATTGTTGCATTTCTTTCCCATAGCTCCTATCCATATTGGTGCTCCGTACAGCATGAGAGGCAAAATGTATGTATGTATGTATGTATGTGTGTGTATGTGTATGTATGTATGTGTGTACGTGTGTGTGTACATGTGTGCGTGTACGTATGTATGTATGCATGCATGCATGTATGTATATATTATGTGTGTGTGTGTGTATATATATATATATATATATATATATGTATATATATAAGAAGAGTCGTCAAGTAATGAATCTTACGTTGGCTAACACAAGCAGTTAATATATTGCCGTTAAATAAACCGTGAACTGTTTGTTACTCAATAAATGACGCAGACTGCAAAGTTCCCCCTCCCCCACGCCTCCCCACCCTTATCTGACCCTAGTACAAGCGTGTTTACTGTCAACCTGCCACTTGGTGGCCATTTGTTTGAGTTAGGGCAAGAGAACAACATTCGTGCTCACACCAGAGTTGGTAATGCTCTCGGCCTTTGCGTTGACAGCAGGGTTTGTGCCTTCTGGGCGAATGTCCATGGTACAGTGAGTTCAGTAACATGAGCGAAATGTACATTACGCGTCTCTAATGCTTTCTAATTTTGTGTGTAACTGTGTGTGTAACCAACACAGCTGTTTATTGATACTGGTCTCACATCTTTAGAGCAGTGTTATGTGGGTCCCCGTCACCACGGCATGGCGCGTCATCAGGTTGCGGATGGAGGAACGGCCTCCAATATGGAGGGTAGCTGCGAATATATTGAATAAGCAGTCGCGGACAGCCGACAAGTGGTGGTCCTCCAGCTTGGGGGTTGGGCTAGGTGCTAACAACTCACCGTAGAAACGTATCTTGTTACGAAACACTCGTACAGTAAGCCTCGGACAGGGACTGATACTTTGGGACGACCTAATTTGACACACTGGGGGAGAAACTTAGGCTGAGGGTGTTTGAGAATAGGGCGTTGAGGAGAATATTTGGGCCTAAGAGGGACGAGTTAACAAAGGAGTGCAGAAAGCTAAATAATGAGGTGCTTAATGGTCTTCACTCCTCACCCAATGTTGTTCGGGTGATAAAATCGAGAAGAAAGAGATGGGCGGCGCATGTAGCCTGCATGGTGAAGAAGAGAGGCGGATACAGAGTTCTGGTGGGGAAACGTGGTGACAACTTGGAAGACCTAGCCATGGGCGTGAAATTAATATTAAAATGGGTCTTCAGGAAATAGGATGAGTCGTGGACTGGACAAGGGCTGGGCTCTTGTGAACGCGGTATTTAACCATCGGTTTTCGGAAAATGAGGGGGGGTGGAGGGTGGGGTTTCTTGACTAACTGAGGAACTTACTATATTCTGGGGAAGGTAATATGATCGTTTAGTTAGTTACTCCAGTGCATTCATTTTTGTGTGGGTGTAGGGATTCTTTCCTTCGTGAAAAACAGCCAGAACGAGGTGTTATTAATTACATTGTGAATGAGTGGAACTCTATCTATGTTCAGCCTCTATGCCTTCATGGCGTGAAATGGGACTACACCTTTGCGATAGGTCATAAGCTTCCCGTTGCACTAGGTGGAATTTTGATTTGTATTTAAGTTCCAACAGAGTGAAACAAATAATAAGAGCAAGCCTACTAAGACATCTGTCAGAACACAAGCTACAGTATAACGAAGGACGGATGGACTGACGGACTAATGGGCATGACACTGGACTTTATTTTATGCTCTGTGTGAGTAGAGGGTACAAAAATTTACGCGTGCTCTTACTGCGTAAAATATGAAAGATTTCCCGTAGAGCTTTGTATAAGATATAAAGTAGCTCCTTTCAAAAATTTTGGACGATGTATGGAACAGTTTTTGATGTTCGTGGGACCGTGCATCGCAATTCTATGTCAATAAATGCCCAACAAGATGCAACTATATAAAGCTTACCTTATCTGTAAACTGCTCTACATGTTTCGGGTGGTTTCTCCACCTATCGTCAGGAGCACAAATAGCTGTATCTACAGCATCTGGTGCTGGTCAGCTGTTGTTGTTACCGGTCGGTATCGTGGAGGAGTTGAGACTGCAGTTTATCGTGGAGGAGTTGAGACTGCAGTCTGTCGTTCCCGTCAAGGTTCGCTGCATGGAACACACACCATTCTAGAAAGTAAAAGAGAATTCAGCAGCCCAAGATACTGCCCGCCCATTTAGGAATCCAAAGGTTCAATGTTCTTTCCACAAGTGTCCGTTAATGGTCCCAATGCCGATTTGACTTACACCTTCGCATTATATTTCTTTAACCACAATTTTAATAAATTTTATGTTCGTGGGACCGTGCATCGTAAATATATGTCAATAAATGTCCAACAAGATGCAACTATACACAGTTTATTTTATCTGTAAACTGCTCTGCACGTTTCGAGTGGTCTCTCCACCCATCGTCAGGAGCACAAATAACTGTATCTACAGCATCTGCTACTGGTCAAATGTTGTTGCTACCTGTCGCTGACTGAGTTGAGACTGATTTGCTGTCTCAACTCCTCCACAATAACGACAGGTAGCAACAACATTTGACCAGTAGCAGATGCTGTAGATACAGCTATTTGTGCTCCTGATTATGGGTGGAGAGACCACCCGTAACTTGTAGAGCAGTTTACAGATAAAATAAACTGTGTATAGTTGCATCTTGTTGGACATTTATTGACATATGCAATACTGTGGCAGACATACAACAGACCTCTGGCAGTAGCGTACAATATATTAAATATTTGTTTTACAGTACTTAAGAAAAAAAAAACCTGAAATTATCTCTTAATTTTACAGCGCTCATGCGCTTTCTCCGGAAAGTCTAGTGTTCTCATTTTGTCCTCATGAGATCATTTACGCAGACAGAATTTTTCACGGCCTTCATCATTACCTCCAGAATATACCGTGATAGTAGCCTGAAAGTATACTGCAGTCGATTCCTTCCATATCTCTTCCAATTCAATCCTCATCCAGCCATTGGTAACGAAGTTAAATGAACCATAAATAAACAATTTGCATATTTCCAAGTAAGGCATTTTCGTACTCTAAACCGTTTATAAGCCTGCTTTGTTTTGAAAATGTTTGTATAACCGGTGTCACTTCATGTAGACCCGCGTATTATAATGTTGACACTGATGTGTACCCTTATTTTCCACATGGAACGTAAGTTGGCTGAATCAGCGTACTGTTACAGCACGGATAGCTGTGACATAGCCGGTGATTAATGCAGTATGACAACCACGTGACACGTGTGTTGTAGCTTGTTGTGACAGTTGATTATAATTCACTTTATTAAACTGAGATCGTATGGGGAATCCAGCTTGGGTGTTTGATTTACGTTATGACATGGTGATGTTGAATACTCAACAAAGTTGTGCGTAATGTAACTATATTTACTTGCTGGCAGTGTAGCAAATGGGAATTGTTGGTTAGTTTTACGTGAATAAATAAATCAGTAGCATGTCTATTTCGTTGACCGTGGAACCAGAAAACTGAAAACAAATATCGTGCTAAGGTTACAAAAATGTGCAAGTTTTAACTCTTCCAAAGCGGATTTAAAAGGTACGAGGGGGTACTGATAAGTACTTAGCCCGACCTAATTCCCGATGTCATAGGAAGGAATCGATGTGGTCGTAGGAAAGAGGGGTCTAATCATGTGCCGAATTTCAAGTCTTTTCTTGTTACAAAGGCTGAAAGGAAGCATGTCAGGCGACGCGCGCGATTTCAACAACATGGAGACGCGAGCTGTCATCAAGTTTTTTTCCTGCAGGGCAAGGCGCCCAAGGAAATTCACGCCATTCTGACAGAAACATTAGAAGGATACGCGCCATCGAATACCACTGTCAAAAACTTAGTGGCGCAGTTAAAACTTGGTGATTTTTTCCACCTGTGATGCGCCTCGTACTGGACTACCCAAAACAGTGACCATCCCGGAGATAATTGATCAAATTCACGAGCTAATCTTGGAAGACCGCCAGATTTCGGCTAAATCAATAGCTGAGCAACTGGGCATCTCACGTGAGCGGGTTGGGTCCATCATTCATGAAGATTTGGACATGCGGAAGCTCTCCGCGAAGTGGGTCCCGAAATGCCTGAAAGCG
>Ga0123354_10005784_pt1 | contig 18124 bp, 18 predicted proteins | sample TergutLab28metaG_2_FD_97872 | JGI IMG/M metagenome (GOLD analysis project Ga0123354, IMG submission 97872) | Labiotermes labralis P4 segment gut microbial communities from Petit-Saut dam, French Guiana - Lab288 P4 | ecosystem: Host-associated > Arthropoda: Insects > Digestive system > Gut ...
ACTCAGTGCTTTCCCTTGCTTTCAATATCCTTGACTCTGTTTTTGTGGCGCTGAATTGCTTCCTGATGCCGCTTAACTTGTTCTTCATGGAAACTAATTTCATCCTCCAAACCTTCTTTCAGTTTCTTCAGTTGCTCCTTTTGCTGCATCACAGGAATAAAACAAAATACTTAGATGTTTCTTGCAAGATTGCAAAAAAATCCAGGGTATGAAGATGATTACTCACCTCCACATTTTGTGCACTGGTTAAGAACACATGAAGAAATACCTCCACTCCTCCTTCCATCCTCATGGCCTGATGCCTAATTAATCTCAGGGACAACTGCACCTTGCCTTCTTTAACTGGCATTAGACCAAACAATCATATACAACAGGAATCAAATTCCATATTCGTATCAAGATTATGACATGCCACACTCAAGAGTAAGCCTTATAGCAGGACAGCAAACTTGGATGTGCAAGACATTTCATTAGAAGCAATAAAAGGGATAACAAAGAACTTAATTAATAAGACTAATACTCTGTAGCACAACATAGCACCATTCCATACCAAGCACAATTTAAAAGGTGATCATCTCACGAAACCAATGGACCTTGATAAAGGCCAAGTCCTCCCGCAAATTTTACCTCCAAATGTTTTAACTCTAGAAAGGCTTCAAACTGCAAACATGCTAAGAAGAATGTCTGGCAGAGTAAGGTGGGGTGAAAGATGACATAATTTGAAACAAATCAGTTGCACATACACACACCTTCACATTTTATCTTTCACATTAAGATTTAATTTGTGGTTTACCTTATAATGGTATCAGTATCTCAGACTATATACTACAGTGTCGATGGTAGCAGACTCTCTAAATGATAAACTGGAAAGGGTTTAGAAAGAAACTGCAGCCTATCAAGGTACTATCCCACAATTTGCCTGCAGGGACTGGGCAAAACTACACAATATAAAAATATCTGTGCATCATCATCATCATCATCATCCAGTCCTTCCATGCTAACAAATGAATTGATACAATGTTGTTAAATGAACTGGGAATGAAGCCTACTAAGATGCTCAACTCAAACCAATGTTTGTAAACTCAGTTTTGAATTACATAATAACAACCTGCTTATAGAAATACTCCTCCTCCTTGCCAGCTTCCCTCTTGCCGAAAGCACCCCCAGCCTCACGGATTGAACCTCCACCACCACCCCCTTTCCCAGCTCCACTGCCAAGGTCACCCAACTGAGAAGAATAAGATCGGCTGTAATGAAAGAGAATAATTATGATTTTAATACTTCTGTGGTGATGTTATACTTCTTAAAATTCTTACACATGGTTTTGCATCTCCTTTGCATGATGTGATTAATATGTACACAGAGTTCACCATGTCTATCCATGCATCTGTTTCATGTGAAGAATTGCTGGATGAGTTCGGATGAACTGTAGGCTATCAGAAGCCATCCCATATACATATTTTCTAGTCCTGGAGGCCATCCAATATTCATACTTGCTAGCTGGGATAAAACCATTCTGCACATTTACAGATTTATTTAAGAGATTAACTTGATACTGAATTGATGCAGCACATAATCACTTTCCATGATGTGTCACTTCCTGCACACAGTTTAGCTCTGCCCACATCAGTTTCATGACGTTTCATTCAATTATACCAATATAAAAAAAAAGTCACCACTTACTGTAGCAATTTGGCTTGGCTTGATTTCAACTACATTTCAGACACAATAAGGCTGACTCCATTTCGATATTTTATACTGCCTAGCACTGGCTTTATACTGAATGACTCATTGCTTTGTGTCTCACATGCAGCATTTTATTACAGAGGTCATTCTCCGTCATTAAACCAATTCCCAGAGGTTATGAACTTATCATAACCTGAAAGCTTAAAAAAAATATTTTAGGCCTACAGATCTTATTAGTAGTTTTACAGTACATTTTAAAATGACTGCCTTCAGTCTCACTACACATCATGGCATGTCTGTGAATTGAGGTGCAGCTTGCAACATTTCATCAGGATTGTATTTTACAAAAGCTGAAGCATCCAAACTGTGACAATGTGATGTACCTCATACTTCCACACTTTAGTGGCATACCAAACTTTACCTGTGGCCTGACAGATAAAATTCTGGGGTTTGAGGCCTGAAGATCTATGCGGCCAATACAATGGGCCACAAATGATCCATAAACCAGGAAGCAGTGACTGAATGATTTCACAGATGTGCTTGGATGTATAACGAGGTTTAACTGGTCATTTCGAACACATACTGTAAATCCAGTTGTAAAATCTTTATGTAGTATTTTTCACATATTCCTATAATTTTTACATACAGGTAGTGATAAATTCAATAACCCTGAATAAACTGACCTACATTTAGATCGAATGTCTGATTGGGATTGATCTCAGGAATATGCTCCTGAAGACGAGACAAGAAGTTGTCAATCACTCTGAATATACATAAGACTGACATACTGCAAAGACTTTAAAATGACCTAAGTACCTTGTGCATTAGCAAAAAGAACATAAAAGTGTTCACTGTGCATACAGCTACACTGATGTTATTCCCATGGAAAATGTTTGTTACAGCAAAACTGGCATGGCATTTCACTGCAGTAACAGGAACACAGAACTATGACAGTGAAAGTGTGTAAAAAAGTAATCACAGTCACACAATATTCTCACAAAAATTGAGTACCTTCTTATTAAAAAAAAACGCAAACATGTATCAGCTCACTGCAAAATTAGGTTGGCTATATGAAACAGTATATTACCAAAAAAAGTAGCACAAAGAAACAGAGCACCATTATGAAACAAATTTCTCAAAAGTGGGTACCAACTTTAAAGACTGATGAGATCACAGCTTTCTAGGATGTATCATCATGTAGTTTGGAGACAGGCACAGGTAGCATGAGTGACATCCGCAATGCCAGGATAGTGTAATCAGTACAGTAACTATGGTATGGGCTGGAAAACTGAGGAATGATGGTTCACTACCTGGTAGGTACAAGAGATTTTTTCTCTCCTCCACAGCAACCACACTGGCTCTGGGGCAACCCAACCCCCTGTTCAATAGAGAAAAGGGACTGTTTCTCCATAGTAAAGTAGTCAACACATGACATTGGCCATCTACCTCTGTCTAGTACCCAGGTTAAGCATGCATAGAGCTGTAACACCCAACCCTCATATGATTTCATGGTGTGAAAACAGGCAATTTTATAACATCATTGCAACAGTCCACTGCTGCCTCGGTCATGACCTGCTTAACTGTGGCTCGAAATCACCGACACTTATACATAATGTGTACTACCAACCGCAGATTAAAAACTAAAAGCACTGTTCTTATGGAGGCCACTAATAAATTCACCAGTCACAATATTTTCATGTGGACAGATGAATGTTTTCACATTCAAATATGCATGTACAATACTAAACTACCTCACTCTTACAAGATTCTGTACTAGGTCTCATGTTTCTAGGTATAATGAGCCCAGCATACATGTTTTTGATAAGCCTCCATCTTTGCTACCATATAACACATAATCACATCACACATCATCACATCTTCATACAGTTTTGCCTTCAGGATCCAAAAGCTTTAAAAGACTATAGACTTAAAAACTAAAACCTTATGTAAAAGCAGGCCATGCTGGCAAAAAGTCAAACAGAATTGGGCCATATAGGTTTTCCAGTTAACTGAAAGCATCAAGATCACTGAAGAATATTATGGTTCCATTTTTTGCTCTGTATCACACTTACTATTGAGAATTCCCCAAAAGAGTCTTTTTTTAGAAGTAACTGTTAATACATTAACAAAATAGCAAATGCATAATGTAACACTGAACCAGACATAACACATTCAAAGGCTTTTGGATACAGAATATTTGTCTCTAACTGCTGCATGACAATATGGTAACCATAAATACAGTTACCTCAAGTTTTCTACCGTTAAATTTTGGCAGCGGTAAAATACACATAGTCCATTACAGGCGGGTGCACAGAGTGTGTGCTTCTACAGCAGAAAAACCATGAAGTTCTGTCTGGCATGATTACAATGTACAAATTACAGTGTAAAAAGCTATTTCAATCAAGTCTCACTAAAATCCAAAACAGTGGCTTGTGCAGCATGGATAATACTTAGAGACAAAAAATTTTCAGTAAACAACAAAACAATTCCCAAGAAATAAGCCAATGGGATTCGTGAGACATATATGTTGTTAAATAATGATCTTTTAACAATCATTCCTAATTCCACAGCACACACTCCCTTTTACATAGCTAATAATTACTCTGTGTATCAAAAACTCCCCCACATTTTATGACACCCGAAAGTTCACTGTTGTACTGATAACAGCCTGCCACTGGTCCCAATCTGGAACAGATGAATCCAGTCCATATCCTTCCATCCTATTTAAAATGTTTAATATTACCCTCCCATGTACAACTAAGTAATCAAAGTGGTATCTTTCACAATAATTACGACCTGAATGGTCCAACATTTTTTAAATGTATGGAGACAACAAAAAAATTACAAACTATTTATGTGATTTTAATTTCAGTTCACATGTAAATTTTGAGATTTCCACAGTGGTCTTCTGGAATGTGATGCTGCATCAATGGGCCAGCGATTCCCAACGTTTCAAAAGAACACTGGGAACCACTCATTCAACACAGCTTCACATCCCAGAAACCAATTTAAGATGACTGTATAAACACAACTCAATCAAGATAGAATGCCACATCTGACTTCCCCATAAATTTCTGTTCCATAAATCCAAAGAAAATATAGTAATGCTGAAGTACCCTAGGTGAAGTTGAATATTTCTGAAAAAGGTCTATTATAATAAACATGACCATTATTCTGGGCACCATCTTCAGTTTTCACAAACACTAATTTAGAGCTGGATTTTTTTGTGAAATAATGTGCTTCTGAACACACAACATGGTCGCTAATATCCAAATTAAAGTCACAGGGTAGTATTATTACACCAAACATTATTTCTCCACAATTCGAAGTTTAGGATAAATGCTGAATGATCCAGAAGTAAATGTTTGCTGGCTTAACCTGCTAATAAACTTAAACATAAACTGTGAGAGCCATCCTACATCCCTCAGATGATTTTAACCATGTGCCTATTTCATGTTGTAATCTTGTTTGCTGTGACCTTTCTCACCAAAGTATGCATTTTAATTATGGATACACCAAAGAAAATTTTAAAATAAAGTAACAGACACAGAAATTATAGCAGCTATTACCATTATAGTTCAAAACATCTGTAACTGAAAATACATTCCTGATTACAGCAAGCAGTTGTATTGCACACCTTAAATAAATCAGTCTACAAATTATAAGAAATGGGTACACAAGAACAGCTTTTTCAATTTAAGTACTTATTAATGAACCTTGCATTTGGCAACAGGTAAAAGTAGGCACAATCCACATAGCATGGGTGTCTGATAGCCAGAAAACCAATGACCTCATAACCATAAAAAAACAAAATAAATTAGCTCTTTCTGCACAAGTTTACATACGTCTTCTTGACACGTGGTCATCCTCAATGTTGCTACCAATGCATATATTATATTCACAACACTGCCAGTATAACTTTGTCTATTATATACACTTAGGTGTTTTACATTTGTCTTAATCAAAATTGTACACAAAGGCAAATACAGCTTATTTCGGAGAAACAAATTACTCTGGCATATAAATGTACCTACATGTTTTGGTTTTAGGTCAAGCCATAACCAGGCTAGAAAAATATATATTACACAAATTTACATAATTTATACAATCTATTAAAAAGGGGGCATTCCCTCAAACTTACAATGGTTACGAAAGCTGTCCTCAGAACATGTATAAATACTTAATGTTAAATGTTAATGATCAAACTTCTTGTTGTATATGATGGATTATGTTGTTAACTTCTGTTTCTTATGTAAGATTTCAATAACCACAAAACCATTCTTCTTAGTGGATGTTTAAATTCTTACTTAAATGCCCCTTTTCTTTTTAGTTGTTTCCTGTTGATAAAACTAGGGAATGATCTTACAGGTAGAGGAGTCTTGGCTCTTCCAAATTATGCTATGCTACAACAACTGCAGACTGCCCTCCAGAAAAATTCTTATCAAATTAGGTTAATCTACTCCGCATTCCAAACTTGTATTCTGGCTGAATTATGTCTTATCTGCCAGCAAAGTCAATCTCTGTTAATAAAAATATCACGTTTCAGTAAAACTATAACTACATAATGTTACTACGGTACTTCAGATTATAACTGAATGTGGAAAAGAAAAGGTTCTTCTACCTGCAAAATCATCACATCGTCTTGTCAGCAGAACACCTTACAAACACACACACACACACAAAACCTTCAATTAGGGATTTTTAACATCTGCTCTGATGGACAGCTACAAAGTTTTTGACATGTTACATGTAAAGAGTAGAGGCATCACATAAAAGATATTTTATATAAAGACCATAACATATTTATGGCTACTTTGAGAACAGAGTTTTCTTAAATAACTCCAAAGTCAGGTTGGGATCTCAGTCCCTTAAATACGGTTTATAACTCAATCATATTTGCCAACAAATGCAAATAGGATTACAAATTGTACATAAGTTTTAAAAACTTTCAGAATGGTGATGCCAGCTTCAGAGAATCTCAAATACAAAGAACTGCAAGCATCGATACAGCGGTACTTCACAAACAGATGTATTGGTGCTTGAGAACTGCGCTCTTCTGGGCTATTACATAGTGAGTAGTGGCAATTCCTTACCAATGTTACGAAGGGTCAAGAACCTGAAAATGGAACAGATAGGCTGTCCCGAAACGTCGGTAAGGAATTATCACTACTCACTGTGTAAAATCCCAGAAGATAGCAGTTCTCATTTACTTCGCGGCAGAAGCCTTAAATCAGGTACTGGTGCTTGTATTCCTTTGTATTTGAGGTTTCCTGTGGATGGTGCCTCTGCGCCGAAACACAATATTAAAACCTATGTACATTTTGTAATCCTATTGTGTTCATTTGTGAGTGAATGCAATTGAATGTAGGAATAACGCACAGAATGAATGATATTACAGTTTATTAGTTACATAAATGCCTCCGTATATTTTTACTATACCCTCATAATGGCTTTAACACAAGGCCGACATCAGGTAATTCGTTTGAGTAAAATATGCTGCGCTTGACTGCCTATCGTTGTTTAAAATCCTCATATTGCGACGCAAGCGACTGTACATCACCACGATTAAATTTATTTGGTAAAATAAATTGGATAGCCGGAGCAATGACGTAACGTAATAACCTAAACCAGCTATGTATAACTTTTAATACTATATTTGTATTTACTAAAAGTGAAACGGAATGAAAAACTGTAGACTTTCATTAGCAGTGTACGAATCAAACCTAACCTTACCGCACGAAGGCATTCTATTTTTAACAGTATAGGCATGACCTCAGTGCACAAACAGAAGGTGGCAACCCACAAGGAGAGGAAGTCTACCAGCCCGTAGATCTTACATATAACAGGAAGAACTTGCATGAAGACCTCAAAACTAACAAATGTACGGTTATCATTTGCAACATGCAGCACTTCCAAGGTAACCCACGGAAAAATATTAAAGTACAAAAATTTCCTTATGCTATAAAAGTACCACAGAACCCATATATCACATTTGCTCAGTAATTTATGAATTACCTCATCATAGATAAGCTAGGATACAGCCGACAGGACGCACTTCGAAACGAATTCATATTTCACAAAACCTTTTCCAATGGCTACGATTCACACCACCGAAAGATGGCGCATAAAACGTTTATCATCATTGTACTGTGGATCAGAGGTTACAGCGACGCTAGTCCCTTATTAGTTGGCCATTTAACCGTTGTACAACGTTACCTTCGACCGCACTGCCATCTATTGAGGACGACCAAGTTGTTTGAACAACCGTACTTCAATGTGGACTTGTCCATGGGCAAACCCGGGAATCAGAACACTTCGATATCAGAGTCGCCTCTCATTTCCCTTGCATTCCTTTTCGCACATGCTACAACAGCTTTTGTGCTTCTCGCTACATGCCTACTATTCGCCTCTCCAGACATTACTATTCACAGCTATTTACATTTATTCCCTACAGTTCAACACCTTTATATTAGGAGTCCAGTCTCTGGAAGGTGATGTTCCACGATTGGTTCCAAACATATAAAAGTAATGCACTGCTTTTATCGCCCAGCATCACATCAGAGAAGGCGAGAATCCTCAATTACACTCCTACAGAAAACTCATAACTCACAAATTATATAAGTTACTTAGGCAATATATATACTTTACTGAAAATGTAACTTGGAGTACAAATCAAGCACCTCTACCTGTTGCAAATATGTCATTTATGTCTTCTAGATCACCATACTAGATTCACATGGCTGCCTTTGCAAGTCAGAAAAAGGCATGGCATGGTACTGAATAAACATAAATTAAACATAGGGAAAACAAACATCCACATATGTTATGGTATGATGATTCATTTTACTCAGCAGCAACTGTATGCTTCACTACCTCTTACTCAAACGAATTTCAGTTGCAAGTCACATTTTAATTAAAACTTTACTGATAGGGGATGGAGGTTTAAGCGTTGAAGTCCAAGAAACATGACTTCCAAGCAATTTTATTAAAATAGCATTTCTCTCTCACAACCATAGCCAAATTATAAATCTGGTACATGATCAAAATAAACCTAGGCTACAAGGCGACAAAAAGAACTGATGCTAAGAGAACTTCCCTACATCCCATCTCTCAAAATGAAAACACAGTCAGTATACTGTTACGAAGGCTTTCTGGACACAATTATCAACATGAGTTTAAATTTTATTCACAAATATGTTATTCAAGACTGAATAACAAAATTCTGTGTTTGGTGTATATTTTGTTCTTGTTTTCTAAGCTACATCTCAAGAAGCCTGACCAAGCACAGAGTTACATAGCATCAATGGACCATAAAGCACTGCCTAAAGTACACTGTTAAATGACTGTGTTCTACATTCCAACTCAGAATGTGTTGGCTGACAAGAGCACCACAAGGTTTAATGGGGTGATTTCCTTCAAACAAACCAGTAAAGTTTCAAAATGTTCTTCTTTTCTTTAACAGTGCTATCACAGATGGTTGTTCCTTTCTGTTTATCTTGGAAAGAAAGAAATAATGCTGTAACATAAACTTTTCAAACAAAAAAAAAACTTCACTCCATCTTCTAAAGTCTCTATTCAAGCACACTAGCAACTCTCCATGACTCTTACACAGACCGCTACGATACCAATCAAACATTTCTGAATGAACTGCACTCGTAGTTAAACTAACAAGTGTCTGCCATGACTGCAAGAAAAGATGAACTCAAGTCAAACACCACAATAAAAATAGTAAAAAGGGTTATATCTGGGCTTGAAACCAGGATAGCTACACAAATAGTAATTAGGTTATGGGCTGTACAGTCCAAGGTTTGATACCTGACAGGGGCAAAAAATATCTCTCCAAAACATACAGACTGTCTCTGGAGTCCATCCAGCCTCCTAATCAGTGGGTCCCAGGGTTCTTTCCTCAGGGTAAAGTTGCCAGGGCATGAAGTTAACAACTCACCTCCACCCAGTGTTGAGGTTAAGGGTAAGTGAAACCACACCTGCATTCCCCATGATATGCTGTCATGTCATGAAAATAGACAGCATTACATTTTTATATCTGGGCTTACTGCAGTAACACCTCACCAACGTTAGACTGTAGAGAGAAGACTAGTTTTGACACTAAAGAGCCAAAACAGGGCAAATACTATAACATGATTGGAAGTGGCTGGAAAATCCCTGTTAAAAAAACCAGTACAAGTTGTAGAATACACAAACAAGTAGTAAGTGCACAGAGGTAAAGCTGTCCCTCTGCACACCATAAAGGTATGTGGCACATTCATGCCACCTTACCAGTAGAGGAAGAGACTCTAGTATCCACTTGCTAGGAGGTTGGGTGGGATCCAGAGCCAAACTGAACATTTTACAGAAGAGAAAAATTTCTTACACCATGGCAAATATTAAAGCAAGTCACCTTGGTCATTTAGCCTGCAGCCTAGTCACTATACCAACTACAATATCCTGGCTCATAGCAGTGATTGTACAATCTCTATTTACATCATTAAGACTATTACCATTTGGGATGTAACACCCTGCGCCAACTTGCTGCTGCCATCTTAGAGGTACAGGAAGTCATTTCTGCTATCATAAAGATGGAGGCACCAGACGTTTCCAAAATGTTGGTCCCTACCGATCGGGCAACACAATCTCAAACCAAAGATGTCTATTATCTTATTTCTCAATGGCTTGAGTACCTCATATCTCATTTAGACTGGTATAAAAGGAATTTCATCAAGGTCTTCCCCAACTGCATGACAATTACTTAGTTGCATAAAAGTACAAGCAGGCACATACAAACTTGCATATGAACACTCACACGGGCTGGACAGTCCAGGGATCGAATCCCAGTGGGGGCGAGATATTCCGCACCTGTCCAGACCGGCCCTGGGGCCCACCCAGCCTCCTGTACATGGGGTACTGGGTCTTTCCTAGGGGTAAAGAACGGCTGGGGCGTGATGCTGACCCCTCACTCCCTCCTAGTGCCTTGGTCAAGAAAGAGAAGAGCTATACATCTTCTCCCTCTATGGGCCGTACAGCCTGTACAGAGCCTCAGTGCCCGTAAAAGGGCGCACTTTACCTTTTACACTTCACTAAAGTTAGTAATAAAAAGTATATGTGGCCTGCACATATATGGATTTTTTTATCATGCGGCCCAATGATGAGAAGAACTTGGATGCCCCTAATTTAGACATGTATTTAAGGTCATGGTGCATATGATATAAAGTGTACAAAGGAGGACCATGCAACATTTCTGATGGTGTGAAATCATGGTGCACTTCACCTCCACTGGAGTATTTTCCATTAAGAGATGTAACAATATGGGGGACAGCCACCAAGCACATACAGAAGCATTTCAAGCTGTTTCCATCCTATGGCAAAGTAAAAAGATAACTTCTTACTTTTCTGAAAGCCATAACAGTTGTTTCCTAGCAATATCCCTGTTGATTTCTGCAGTTTCTTTTTCAATCCTAAGAATTTCCAATCTCATCTCATGCTCCTTCTCCATAATTTCTAAGCGCCGCTGGTGTTCTCGTTCCTTTGTTTGTAAAGTCTCGAATGTCTTTTCATCTTTGTACGAATTTATTCCTGCAACTTGATTTGTATTTAGTTCAACTGCAAAGGAGACAATTATGTGATTCACCAGTATGCTATGAATTATTGTAAAATTAATATTATATTTTACACAATCTTGTATTTAAATTCTGCACAGAATTAAAATATAAGCCCTCATGTGCTTGATTTTATTCAATTAAATGGAGGTAATAGGTCAGATACATGTCCTGGCTACTTTACTAGTACAGGTGTACCCCAAATGCATTTTGTTAATCGATATATTTTATCTACTTAATTTACTGGCTTTGAGCAAAATTCAGCTTTGTAAGTTACATAACAATGAAAGTAATGAGATGACCATGAAACGTGAGACAACAAAGAAATGGCAGGAGTTAGACCTGGCATTCATGAAGGTACTGTTCCAGCACCGAAGTCACAAATCCCTCATTCATGACATCAAGTAAGTAACTCCTGAATACAAATATGATGCATTACCACTGCAATTCCAACATCACGGGCATTATGTCTTGTCCATCTCTAAGCATAAGAAACTCACTTCAGAAGAGAGAATTTTCACTAAATTCAGTACTAGAAATGCATTTAACAAATTAAATTTTGGGCCATATGGGACAATATTCAGCACTAATTAATGTGGATATCCAATGGTGTTAAAGTTAATTTGCTAAATATCCAGAAAAATAATTTTTTGAGGAAATATATGAATGCAAAAACAAAACCTGTGCTTAGTATGGTTTCCTGGCATATATTTGAGAGTTAACATTCATATCCACAGTCTGTCAATGCTTATTTACTGTACACACACACACACCAAAGATGCATGACTCATGGTATATCTGCATTTAATATTAAAACCAATATCGAATATATTTTAATTTAACACATTAGCACTTACAAGATTCAGCAGTAGATCGCTGAAATGATGTTGGCAACATTGTGTGTGGCACTGACAGAGTCTCAGGCCGCGATGTCCCAGTCAGCAATGGGCAAGGGACAGGGGGTGATACAGTTGAAGATGAACTTGACTCCAAATCCTCATCAAACCTGCTCGAAACTGGACTGCTTTGCAGATCCACAAAGTTGGTACCTTCTTGTTCTCTCTTCACATCTACAAATTCCTGCCTAGAAAGTAATTATTATTATTATTATTCATGAAGCACAATCACACAACAAATGTCATTTGATCATTTGAACACAAATCTCTACAGATGTGTGCTCAAAAAAGTATCCCATCAAAACAATCCATCCCTACCCCAGCCACGAAGGCATATAACAGCATCAGACGAAGCCAAGCAGTCAACTTCACACCCCCATGCCTACTACCCCCAAGGAAGACTCCAATACACACTGAAAAGTAAACTGGATGGGCCCCAAAATTGTTCTGGACACAATGGCAACAACAATAGTCTCTTATCCCTGCCAGGATTCAAACCCTGGAATGTTCAACCCATGCGATGGTCACTAAATTTACTATGCTAATCTGCCTCCCACAGCCCACTGATTTTAAGGCAAAAAAACCAAGAACAGTGGCAGCTCCATACAAGCTCCATGTGAAACAATCATCTGACTCCAACATGTTTTACCTGGGTGAATAATAAGCTGCCACAGACATACATCACCCTGAAGCTTTTATGGAGACTGGATGCAATGGAGCCTTCTCAGGCAATCAGCCATGCCAATATGAACTGGATTCGTCACAAAAGGCTGATGATAACAATGACGATCTCCACTTGAGAAGACTCACGACACTTGTCCACAACTAGCTTATCGTTTGCAAAGCTATGTACGAGTATGCTTAGAAACACTATCCATATTTTTTTATATTTGGCATATCACATGACACAGCCACTTCTGTCACCTCTTACCAGTAACAATAGGCAAGTTTTTAGGCTTTTGCAGCAGTGTAGTTGAGGTCTCTGTTCTTCTGGGATGTAGCACTGAACCACTGGGTGATCACAAAACGAGAATTCTTCTTGGACACTTCAATTCCTGAAGACATGGCCACAACGTTGTCTCAAAACATTGGGCACCAATTGCTCAGCAATGATGCACCACATCCGAGAAGATCAGAGACTTCAATCAAAAAGTAAAAACTCTATAGCTTCTCAGCAATGGTAATTATGTGGTGCCAATCAAATAGAAAAGTCATCCCCTTCCATACTGAAATCACAGCATGGAAAGTTTTATATACCTGAATTCAAGATGAATATACACAACCCTGATACATCAAATATTTTTGAGGGTCTCATGGTAGTGGATACAAAGATTAATCTTGGTAGATACACAGCAACAATTTGGAGAAATGTACTGCCTCCATTTTCAGTGTGTTCTTTCAATTTGTTGGTATCTACATACCAGACTACACAACATCACATCTCACAACAGTGCAGCCCCAATTAGAATCATAATTTGTGCACTGTACATGCCCCCAGATACAAAATTCTGTTGAAAATTGGGTAAGTACTTTTGGACATGAAATGGACATTTGGCTTGGCTTATGCTTCATCACCATGCATGTACTGTATGAACTTTTCAAAGTGTGCATTCGATCAGCAAGTATGATTTGAGCTTCCAGTAAAGTACAGCCTGGCATTGGTAAGATTGAAAACTTTAACCAGCAAGTTAACATGCATGTAGAAGTTCACTGATGAAACAAACAGGGATAATGCTCAGATAGTACTGCAAATTAGGTAGAAAGTACTTTCTTTCATTGCTGACCTCAGTAGTGCAGATGTTATGGGATGGAACAGCAGATGCAGAATTTATGTGTGACAAAGCTGCCATGCTATGGTCAGTGACAGAAGATATGTTCCATATTTCTGGTGAATCAGTAGCTGCCATTTGATGCTACCATCATGAGCTACTGGCAGTGTAATTAAATAGAAACTAAGAGTAAAATCATCCCTGTAATAGGCCATGAAGACACATTAGGAAGTGGAGGTACAGTTCTACCCATCTTACCTTTCGCACTAGATGGTTGTGAGTGAACAGCTTCATGCTCAATCTGCTTTATCCCCAAAGACAAAAAGGCTACATGGAATAGGAGGCTGGGTGGGCCCCCAAGCAAGTATGTATGGATTGAAATAGTGAAAAATACCTAGCCCTTGCCAGATATCAAACCATGATTCCTCAGTCGTACAACCCACACTATACCCGCTACACCATCCTAGCTCAAGTGTTACTAAATAAATCACAAATAACTAAATATATGTATACATACACAGAATATGGAATGGAAATATATCACTAATTTGTCTCACATTTAAAGATATAGGTTAGTTTAGTATTAAAGCAAGGAAAAATCCTGTTCTAGAATTCTGGAAATGTTTCAAGCACTTTTGACAGTAATGACACATAACAAACAAATCAAGCCTTCCAAGCTAACTAGGTCCATTAGTAATTCTCCCCTGAATATAACAGGTCGCAGACACCAGGTACAGGCACTCTCTCACACAAACATCGATGTAAACACAGTAAACTGCAATTCGGAAGAAATGACAATTTATATTTACACTGAAAATAATAAACATTACACATCTGCATTTTCTAGGCAATTTATATAAAAAAAAACTTAAACCAAATAAATCCATACAGCAGAATCCTCCCAAAAAGCTTGTAGTTACTTAGAGCGTCAAGATATGCCTTACACTTTATGCAACCAGTACAGTTCCATTGTTACAGGAGTCCACTGGGCCCTATTCTGAGCCAGAGGAATCCAATCAACACCCTCCACTACTTGTTTGGTTTAAGACCATTTCAACATTATCCTCCCATCTACACCTAAGTCTACCAAGTGGTAACTTTCCTTTAGGTTTCCTAAGCAAAACTTTGCATGCACTTTCATCTCTTCAATATCCCATCCATCTCATTCTCCAGTATCTCATAAGATGTACAAATTACAAAGCCTCTCACTATGCAGTTTTCTTCAGCCTCCTGTTGTTTCTGTTCTGATCAAATGAGGCAATGCAGTTTCTGAGTTGCTACACATTCATCCACAAAAATACTGCATATACTATACATGAGAGGCCAAGAAAGAAGTCTCTCCCACAATGTAATGTAAAGACAACAAGTTGTACACTACAACCTTGGATCTCACAATACAAAATTTAAAAAGACTACACATTCATCCACAAAAATACTGCATATACTATACATGAGAGGCCAAGAAAGAAGTCTCTCCCACAATGTAATGTAAAGACAAGTTGTACACTACAACCTTGGATCTCACAATACAACATTTAAAAATACATGTCTTAAATGTGTTTCGGGTCGCACTCAGAGCAAAAACATTATTCCCCTTATTACACACTGTGGACATACGAAATTATGCAGACCTAGCACGTTCCATCACTAGAACATGACATAAAAAGCATCTGCTGACATGAGCTAAACTCCTACATTACATGAAGCTCAAACCACATTTCAATGACTTTCTCAAAAACAGCTTAATGCACAAAATGATGACATCTGGAATACAACATTTATCAATAAACTCTAAAAATTTTATTTGTGACAGTTTTTCACATGGTACATACAAAACAAAATACAAGGAAAACTTCATCTCTCACTCTATGCAATGCAACTAGCCCTTATAAAGTGTTTATATCTACAATAACATATCTGCATCTACAGTACAAAAAATGAACATAAAAACCAACAAAGAACACACAAACCAAAGAACACATGTGGTAAATGTGTGTACTCTAATATGCAATACAATTTTCACTGCCAGTGTAACTTACTTTTCACTGTACTCATCCCATTCAGTATGAGTCACAGGGCACACTTGGGTTGCTTCTGAACTACGCTGCTTGAAGCTTATAGAATGACGAGTACGAAAACTGTCCAACCATCCATTTGATGCTTTAAAATCAGTTTTTCCCAAGTGCTCTGCAGCTAGTTTTGCTTGAGCTTGTAATAATGGTCCAGTAACATTAAAATTGTTGGATTTTGCTTCAACAAACCACTGCCAAACAGCTTTATTTACTTCTTCATTCCCCGTCTTTCTGAATTTTCTCTTTCTTGATCCTGCTCCTAGAAGACACTGTTCAAGTATCTCAGACTTCCTTTTCAAAATGTCATACACGGCAGTCTTTCCACATTTGAAACGCTCTGTCAATTCTTTTACACTTAAACGTTCAGTTTCGCTGCATTTTATAAGCGCCGCTTTTTCACTTAGAGTGAAAACACGCTTACTATATTTTGCCTTTCCAGGACTCGAACCGTCCAAGGGCATGTAAGGAATTACCAAATTTCTGGTATCTCCCATTCCTGACAGTACTTCAGAACTGCACGTTCATCTCGACAACGACACAGTAGTGTTCCTAACTTTGTTAGCACGCATGTTAAAGTGGCCCCGGAATTCAAATGTCATCCCTCTACTCGACAGATACTAACGTATTCTTAGACTAAAATAACACAACAATTGCAACAGATTTTAAAATACACTTCCACTGTAACATATACCACTTAGTTCTCATCTTATACAACAATCGTAAATAACATTAAACTTGTGCCACTGCTCTTTTTCCCTCAATTCGTGCCCCAAAATACCACAGAGCGTGCCGGAAATAAACTCAATGAATAGGGACGGTGCAAACTGTCAATTTTCCATTTAAAATACGAATGTCACGTTGCTTCCGTTATATGCAGCTTCCGGTAAACGAAATTCTAATAGCTGCGAACTTCAGATAAATTATACACTCCCCAATTTCAACGGACACCTGTAACACGCTACGTTATTCAGATTTATATTTTAAAACAACACATGACATTCACAGTTCGTGTTTAACCTACCCAACATTACTCGTTCCAAGTCGACTGCAGCGTGCTGCTGCTGCTGGTTTTGATTGCGACGGTAGCGTCGCTAACCCAACCTAAGTACATACACTAATACACTATTGCGAAAATTTCAACTTCCTCATGGAGATCATTTTCAGGAATTTCACTTGATTTTATGGCCAGCAAAATTGAACTGTACCTTGGCCTCCACCACGGATTAGCTTTGGTGGTAACGCAAATCAAAACACAATGACGTAACAACCCATATCTACCAACATCTACATACCTATGTAAATCATAGAAATGATTGGTTACTCCACTATCTCTAAACGCCTGCACTATGTACTCCGAGACGGGTCTGTTTCTTTGGCTGTAACTGACCTTATAATAGTAATGAAAGGTCAAGACACGACCTGACTGGGATGGTAAGCACAATACCTGAATTCAGAAAGTGACTGAATGAAACGAAGTTTTCTACAAAGTTTGGGTCACCAAAATTAAAAACTTACAAGTGGTAACGACATGTATAATTCTGACTTTTAGACTTGGTTGGAATTAATACTGAAAACTGCAGTGATCTTTTTATGTACATAAACTGTTGCGTATTTGTAGTTCTTTAAGACGCAAAAGTTCCTGTCACTTGGTAACAGAATAATCGCGTCTATGAAAACAATGTATACTCTCGTCAAACTTTTCGTCTTCATCCATATCAGGCAGATTCAAAGCAGAGCCTGTTATTTACATACACAATACATACATATATACATATTCATTTTCAGATCCATCATCCGCACAAGTCGGATTGAATGTTTAATTCGTCATGAAAAGAGCAAAATTGCAATATGCAATCAAGTAAAAAGGTTACAAAGTACGTAAAATTAGTAAGAACATGATACATTTAAAAGAAAATATCATATACACACAGCAGTTCCGAGCAACTATATAAATTACAACATAATAAAGCAAGTTACATATTAATGAGGGTAGCTGCGAATAAATTGAATAAGCAGTCGTGGACAGCCGACAAGGGGTGGTCCTCCAGCTTGGGGGTTGGGCGAGGTGCTAACAACCCCTCCCTGTAAAACATTCATGTTAAGAAATA
>Ga0123354_10005785_pt1 | contig 18123 bp, 10 predicted proteins | sample TergutLab28metaG_2_FD_97872 | JGI IMG/M metagenome (GOLD analysis project Ga0123354, IMG submission 97872) | Labiotermes labralis P4 segment gut microbial communities from Petit-Saut dam, French Guiana - Lab288 P4 | ecosystem: Host-associated > Arthropoda: Insects > Digestive system > Gut ...
GTAAAATTTTGAAAAGTGACTGGGCCGTGACAGGGAGGACCATCGCGAAGGTGGGCGTGGCTCCTCTTCGTCTGTCTGTGTGATATTTATCCTTGTCTCTGTCCGAATCCATTACGATTTCTCGTATTTTACCAAAACATTCCAGTCCACTAACTAAATGCAAGACGGAACTAACTACACAGTACGCTTTCAAGACTTACGACACTTATGCATTCATGACTAATTAGAGTTTCTTTGGTAGCTAAGTGCTTACACACAGATATGAAACAGGACTGCTTTCATAAGTGATTCAGTGTTGAGACATTGTGCAGTCAGATAGAAAGAGAGGGCTGTCAGCGTTGCCAAACGAAGGTCTACTAGAGTAGACATTAGCGTTTCTGGCATTACAAGTTGAGTCTACTATAGTGGACGCTAATCTTTAAAGGGTTAATTCAATGATTCATCTGTTCTTATTTCTTTCTTATCCTGCCATCCTTGACTTCTTTTCTTCTAAAAGTTGTTCATAATCCATGATACAACTGCAGTATCAGCTTCTACAATTCTCACCATCTCCCATTTTGTACTCTTTCATTGCCCTTTTAACTTCTCTCTTCTTTGCTTTCCATGTCTCATCGTACCAATAATCCCATTCTTTAAACTTTGTAGTTCTGATTTTCATTTCTGTCCTTGCTCTACCAACCATGCCATGTAACACGTTTGCTGTTTTGTCTATTCTGCCTCTAGCAAAGGTGTCCTGTACACCACACATATAGGTCTATACTCTCTCTGCAGTGTTATTCAATCTCTCAATAAAAACATCTTGTTAGCTGTTGTTCTGGTTGTATCTTAATTCTGTATTTGTGTTTGATAAGTAACATTTGTATTATTATTTGTATCTTCTTTTGTATTTTGTAATTCTAATAATAACACTACATGAATAGTAATTTTCTTTACCCCAATATTGAAGTCTAATATATTATTAATTACACCTTCAGAAGCTAATGCATAGTCTAACACATTACTACCCAATTTATTTTTAAAAATAACTTCCTTTCTATATTAGATTGAGATTTCCCATTCAAAATTTTGAAACTAGTGATTTGATAAAAATATACCAATTTCCTTCCTTCTGCATTACATCTTTTGTCATTACTACTTTTGTTTTTGGCAAAATTATAGCTTTCAGCATTACAGTTTACGCAAACATCAAAAGTTGTGGCAGTTCTACTTGTCTCTTCCCTGTTCTGCAATTAAAATCACCTGTTACTAATAACTTGGCTTTATAATATCAGTTTTTAACATATTTATTGTCTTATCCAAATACCGTATAAAATTCACATTGAAACACTTTGAATCCATCGGTGGGCAGTATAAAAAACAAACGCACAGCTTAATACATGTACATGTCTTATGTCTCTAATATTTCCCCTATTTCCCTTAATTCCCGAAACGTATTGGTCAGTAATATTTTTACTATACACTACCTACCCTGCTGGATTTTTTTCATATCTTGCTGTTGTGCATCTACCTTTTTAAAGCTCTTGTATACCCTATTTTTATATTTTTCTAATCCAGTCAAATGTTCTGCGTTACCCAGCATATAATTTTTTCCCGACAGATTGAAAAATCCCTGCTTTGTAATTTACTTTTTAAGTCTTCTACATTTATGAAACCTACCCTGAATGTTACTGTAGCTCTCTTGAAATCCCATGTTGTTCCACTTCCATCCTTTATCTCTCTTTTCTTAAGTGACTTTTCTGCTTTCTTAACTGTCAGCAATCTTCTAATGCTGTAGTATCTCTCTTCTAACAGTAATGCAGTAGTGTTGATGTTGTTATGTGGGTGCTGAGTTAGACACTGCTGATCACTGATCTAAATTGATTCATCATGTTAGCTGTTTTGGTCAAATGCATGTACTTCTGTCTTCCTCATTTGTGACTGTGCAAGGCTATTTTTTCTATTTCTTGCATGTGTCCTCTAGTTGCACTCTGTTCATGTCTGTAGACCTCTGGGCTTTGTCTCTGTGGTCAGTGTTGACATCTTACATTTCCCTCTGTCAGAGGGCTATCCAGCTTTTGGTCACTGTTTATTATCTGATAATTTTCTTGTAAAAAGTTCAAATCATACACTTTTCTGTTTATCACCAATTTGCATTTATGTAGGTATGCTGCTGTTTTGGTGTCTTTGAAATATGGAATCACCTGTCTACATATTTCCTGTACTTTAATATTTTAGTCTTCTGTTCATGTCCTTGGCCTGGCTAGATTTTTCGTTGCATGCAATAATTTTTATTTCTTCATGAAGGATCTAAATCTTGACCCAGATCTTCTTGCCCAGTCCACGAACACCCTCTGTATACAAACTCAAAATGTCTACCCTTTGATTCATTCTCATTATATCTTCTGTAATTTTTAAAGTACAAAAATAAGATTCTTGAGGACAGAATTTCTGGATATTAATACATTTTTCCTCTGCTGCCAGTTGTATATAAAACAGAGCTCTTCCTTCACCCTTACCTTACCTCCCAACAGTTCACCTAGCCTAATCGCTAAACTAAGCATAGCATGTTTGTATGGTTAGACAAATGTATCATATCTACAATAATGATACTCTGAGATCGATTTACTTTGCTTATTTTCACTCTATTGCGAGTTATAGAATAATTCACTGGGGAAATTCCTCATACAGTAGGAAGATATTCACTTTGCAGAAGAGAATAATTAGAATTATGACGGGTGTACACCCTAGAACTTCATGTAGAAAGCTATTTAAAAAATTAGAGATTTCAACAATCCCAAGCCAATATATGTACTCATTGATGAGTTTTTATAAATTGGAAACCAGGATAAATTTCTGACTAACTCGTCAGTAGATAGTATAAGTACAAGAAATAAACACCTTCTACATAGACCTGTTGCTAGCCTGTCTTGTTTTCAAAAAGGCGCATCCTACTCTGGGATCAGAATTTTTAACAACCTACCACAAAGTATTACAAACCTTAGGAATGAAAAGCCACAGTTTAAAGTAGCCCTAAAAAATTTTGTGTATGCACACTCCTTTTACTCTGGATGAAATTTTTGCATGCACAGATAATATGTATTACTGACTTACATGACTGTAAATTCTTACACTGTGATAATTTTATGTCTTGTATGCTTTTGTATGTTTTTGACATGTTCCTCATCCTGTTGTCTGGTGACAGCCTCAGGGATGTATGTAGGTATGTATGATTCTTTCCCTCCTTCCATCACTCTTTTGGCTGATCCATTCATTACATCCACTTTAACTCTTGTAGTCAAACTGAATTTGTTCTTTTCTAACCTCTCACATATACCTTTCTCCTCTTCTTTCTTTTCCACCATGAATTCAATTAGCTTGACTGTCTTTTTATTTATTTATTTATTTTTTTTTTTCATTTTTGGCCCTGGGTGTAGTTCTGCTGCTCCAGGTATCAGTATAACTGAAATTGTAAGTCCAAAAAACTATGTATGTGTACTTCCCACTATATTTATATCTGAAGTGTCACCAACAACTTGCAGTGTCTTTTGCCAAAGAGGCCAACACTATGTCTACTGCCATTTTGCACTGCTTCCTACATGTCTGCTCTCAACCATGTCTGAACTGCTGCTCAGATCATGACTTGATTCCATGCACATGCTTTCCAATCCATTGTATGTCCACCATATGTAGTGGAAGTGTCTGTAAATAAACTATAAATAAATAAAACAAAGCAATTGGGTTTAGGTGAACATATTCTGATATCATAATGAGTGCTTTTAAGTTAAAAGTTATTGGTTGTATATTTTTGATAATTAGATAGGGTTGCAGTTGGAACCTGCAAGAAACCATTGTTTATTTATCTAGTGACACGAAAGACAATATATTCGAACCCTGGGGGGATGGACTTTAATGCACATTGTATCTCATGACAACTTGAGTTTACCTTGCTTAGCATGGTCATTTAAATAGCTAGCAAGTAGACACACACAGACCAATATATGGCATGCTAGGCCATTTATTTGCCTTTATATTTTAGTGACCAGCATATGGTCATTTAGAGGATTTCTTACCCTGTTTTGCACCCAGTCTCTTCATTGTGAAGTAGCATGTACAGATGGAAAGTGTAGTGGAAATCTTGAGAAATGGTAAAAATGACCAAAATATTTTCCTTATACCCAACATTTTTATTACAGTAAACTTTCAGAAATTGTACATGTAAATTTGATGACCAGTAACCAAGAAGCACAACATGTCTCTCAGGTTGGCGAATTACCCATAATTTATCTCCCAAAACACAGGAGCCCCAATGTGCACACATGTATGACTTCACAGAGGGTGAATTGAAGAATTCAATGGAGCATAGCTCAACATGAGGGTATAAACACTATTACTGGACAAATTTGTTTATACAGAGGTGGAAGACAACAAAGTGCTGGGATAAGTGTAACTGTTTTCCATACTGTGATCTCTAATTAAAAGTTCTAACAAAAAAATTTCTCTATATTACTGACTCAGGTGGTTTTTTTTTTTTAGGTTCATAGCTTTGTGCTTTTATGCTTTTGTAATTGTTATATTTCTTGACAACCACAGAATTATATATATATATATATATATTTAGATAACCTAATAAGCTGTTTGCCAGTCTCAATGGCTTAGCGGTCTAAGTTGTAGGTCTACAGTCGCTCGCCTTCTGAGATTGTGGGTTCAAATCCCACTGGGGGCATGGATGGCTGTCTTTTGTGAGTGTTGTGTGTTTTCAGGTAGAGGTCTCTGAGATGCGCTGATCATGCGTCCAGAGGAGTTCTACCAACTGTGATGCATTGTTGTGTGTGATCTAGAAACCTCAAGAATGAGGAGGCCATGACCCACATAGGGCCACAGGAGAGAGAGAGAGAGAGAGAGAGAGAGAGACCTGTTTACTTTCAAGATCACAGTCTGATGACCACCTCATACTTTGAAGTAAATGTTAATATTTCTGTGAAAGATTTGAAAATGTCCTGTAAAGGGACCGAAACTTATTGCCAAATTTATATGTTTATAGCTTTTATAAGTTCAACATAGTAAAACAAGTTTTGTGATGTGAATGTTTTGTTGTTTTGATACCATGCACAGTGGGATGCATCTCATTAAGATAATGAGAAATAATGCTGATTCCTATTTTGGTGAGATATTTGCTATTCTGATTTTGTGGAAAATAATGTAAAAGATACATACTGCATTTCATTAAGTGTCATAAGTGTTAATTTTGCATAATATATGTAACGTTGATATATTATTTTCTGTTATGACATAAGTGGCATAATTTTACTTGTATCATGATGAAATTTTGAACACATAAGCAGTTGTACAGAATTGATGTTGACAGTATTATGAACACATGAATTCACAGAAAATGATATGACACAGACTGTTCCAATTTACTGATAGTTTAGCCAGATTCAAAATGCCTCTGTCTTGTGCAGTATATTTTGATCATCTTCCCGAAAATTGTTTCCTCAGATACTCTGACAGAAGTCACATTCACTGCTGACGTTTGCTAAAGTTACGTAGCTTTGGGCTTGCTGACAGATGAACAGCCTGTACCCCTAACGATTGTTCTTGATTAAATCATTTGACATCGCTCTGTGTGTTTGAATCTTTACCTTTGGTGCAGAGCCACTTTGCTCTGAAGTATCTAATATGAACATTTTTCGTAATGTGTATCCCATATGGAATTCTGATGGAAGGTTGATGCATCAGTGAAGCAGCAGAGGTTTAGCACTGCAGTCAGTTTGCTGTGCCTACTGTCAGTCTGAATCTCTGCAGCGAAAGTTGGTGTGAGTGGTGTCACCCCAGTCAGAACCCTCACATGTTCACACAGTGGGACTGCAACATTGAAGTGTCTTGGGACTGCAGTATTGGAATTAAATTTAAAACTTGTTGCACATATTTTATTTCAGTTTAATTGTTTAAAACTTAAAATTTGGGCAGGTGTGTACTATAAAGACTGTAATGTGGTACTAGGACATTCCACTGTCATATTTGGTTATTTTAATGTGGTACTGGGAGATTCCACTGCTGTATTTGGTTGCTTTACCCATCAATGCATATTTTACTTGAATGATGAGGTAATGGAAGAAGTATGGTTGGAACTGGTTTCTTCCAGTGCAGTTTTACAAGATACACCCTTTTCTTTGTGCTCATTTTCAAGAAATTGTGTTGGTGTTGTTTTTGTTCTGTCAGCAATTTTTAGTTGCCTACAGTGTGATCTTCGTAATGTGTGAAAATACTTTTAATGTTTAAGTAAGTTGGCTAAATATTTTACTTAATAATAGGGTTTTACAATGTGTTTCATGGAGTTTTTATTTCATTATGTATCCATTGTTTTTCAGGTTAATTGGACCTTAATTGTAACATTATTATTTTCCACACAAGGAAGAACACTGATCTGAGTACATCCTCATTAATTAGTTAAAGTTACTGGCATGTAAAATGAAACAAATCAAGATTTAGAAAATACCCAGATCAACATGGACACATTACACAGCATATTTGTTTCAAACATCAATATATAGTAAATAAATTATTGTATAATATCAAGTAGTGGTGCATTTTACATTTATTTTAAAATGAGCCAAATTGACAGCAGTAATAATGAAAATGATAGTAAAACTGATAAATCTGCATCACTCCAGGAAATGGACCATAAGTGTAATAGTAAAGTGGGCATAGATTTAATTGAGACCATTCTTGGGGAAATGAAAAGTGAGTTTAATCGAGAAGTGCACACTATTGACACCTCAAAAAATGATCAACACAAAGGTAACCATGCAAGCACGGAATTGACTAATGATAAGTCTTTGACAGTGAAAAATGAGAGTGATGAATGTGGGACTGGTGAACAGAGTCAGACTGAAGTTAAATTGGACAGTCAGAACCAAAACAGTGATGTTGCATCTGCTGCTGTTGGTAACATGAAGGAAAAGGAGAGTGAAGTAGCAAATAGTGCAGAGGTCCCAAGTGAATCTTCTAAGAGTGATGGTTTATCAGGTGGTGCAGATGATGACGATGATGATGGTGATGATGCTAAACCTCGAATTGTAATTACCTTGAAGACAGGAGAGGATTCCAATGATTGGACCAAGAAGACAAGAGCTAAAAGCACACAGGACAGTGAGTCAAATAGTGAAGATGTCTGGACTTCAGCCAATCAAGAATTGGGAGGTGAAACAGGTGGTGATACATGTGCCACATCTGCATCTGGTCTGGTATCAGGGAAGCGTTCATTACGAAGCCAGGCAGCGGCAGCTGCTAAGGCTAGTAATGAAGAACCTGCAGGTGTGAAGCGTTCAGCCCGACGACGTTCAAAAGACTCACCACGCGAGTCTGTATTACAAAGTGCTATTGCCCGTAAGGAGAAGTCATTTAGTAACTTGGGCCAAGGTGAAGATAAACTTAGTGTCGCACGGAATCTGAAGGTGTTAGCACATCGTTCACCTCGTCTTAGTCCCATTGAGAGGAACCAGGCTGCAGGAACAACAAGAACCTCCAAGTCTCCTGCCAGAGCTCAACTCCCTCTTAAGTCCCCAAGACTGAATCAGCAGAGTTCACATAATGAGCAAAATTCTGCAAAGTCTTTGAAGTCTGAAGATGGTGCAGGTACAACTGCAGAACCAGTTACCAAAACATCTTCAGCAGGAAATAAATCAGCACACTCTACAACAACTAAGGCCCTGCCTGCTGTGAAAACAGCTGTGAAAACGCAGAGTCATGTTCACAGCACTAATGCTCCAACATACACGAAAACTGGAAAACGACGCTACCGTCCATACAAAGGCCTCAGGTACTCATTTACTGGGAATAATATCAGGAGAACAAAGCCACCACGTCGACAGGTTAAAGAATTGGGTAACACCAGTAATGTGGATGCCACAGAAAATAAATCTTCAGAACCTGAAAAACAAAACGATGTTATAGTATTGCCTGAGGAGCAGGCTGCCATAATAGTTCCAGCTCAGCAAGAGCAGCTGGAATGTGCTGACCCCATTGCTAAGAGCCATGCTGCTGAGTTTCCAAGTGTGGATCTTGGTGGTGAGTTGTTTTCTGTAGTATAAACGTGGCAGTTTGTGTTATTTAAAAATTTTTGTGGTTTTCCCTCCCTCCAAGGGTTTAGAGGACAGGGTTACCTGACATGCCATCATGTTTTGACATATTTACTGTGTCCATATTCTTCAGAAAAATGAACTGAAGCAAAGAATCATTTAGTCATTGGCTACTTCAGGTACTTCCCATATTTCCGTGTTAGTGTTGACACTCTGCAGTAGGTACAAACCCCCTATGCTGATATGTCCCTTGGAATAGTGTCCTTTGAAAATGCAGTAAAATTCTAATTATCCAGCACTTTGTTTAGTGGGAAGTTTAATGGCATACTTTTCCATAGAGTGCACTGTGATGTGTATCTGTGTCTATTGTACTGGTAACTTCAGTATTCTGAAGTACAGTTAACACATTTCTTGCATTTCATTTTTACCACGCTTTGTTATATTTTTAGACACCATGATTCAAAGGTTCACAGACCATGAATAGATAAAAACAGGTGAAGTGCAAGTGTAGCACCACCTTTTGAAGACTGTGGAACATTCTGGATTGTTCTGGAGTCTACCACTGGTGGTGCTGTGTTCACAGAGTAGCTTAGCTGATTGGCCACATTTGCTTTTTAGTTACAGCTTTTCTGTTGAGTTTGTTCACCAGTCTTACTTGTTCTACGACTTACAGCCTGTTGTTCATCATTACCTGTGGGAAATTGCTTTTGTCACCATACTATCTAGTGGCAAAATCAATATCCTGGCCCACTCTCTTCCCCAGTCTTGCGGATAAACGGACTTTTTACTGAATCTGTCAAGTATACTCATATGTAATATTTAATTTGTAAAGCATGTCGTTGTTTTACTGATCGCAGAGAATTTGTCTTAAAGTTTCCTGAATTTTGGTGATGGTGTTAAAATCATATGTTTTAATTTTGCTATCTTTATCCACACAGGCAGTCGTAGTGGCAGCCCTGTAATAGCTGAAGCATGCCAGACTACATCACAGAAGAGGAAATTGCAACCAGACGACGAAGATGATGAAGTGGAAGGTCAGTGATATGAATTGGCTCATGCTCTGAATCCGAGGACTCTCCAACTCATTTGGTTAATAGCAGCTGTGGCGAGGATTGTATGTTGTTGTTGTTGGTGGTGGTGCTGCCGCTGCTGCCGTTGGTGTTGTTGCCATTGTTGTTGCTGTTGTTGTTGGGGCGGCTGCTGCTGTTGTTGCCATTGTCATTGTTGTCGCTGTTGTTGTTGTTGCTGCTGGTGCTGCTGCTGTTGTCACCACCTCCCCCATACCTGTGAAGGCTTTTATGTAAGAGTTACATTACTGATTGATGTGATTTGCTACAGGCTCTGTGACCAGCATCTTAATTTCTGTCAGGGACACTGGAAATGTTTTTTACTTGTCACCATGTAGAGAGTAGTGTGAGGACTATTTGGCCTGCCACCCAGGTGAGTTTAGGTACCTTTTCTGATTGAATTGGGGAGCCAGAATGTAAAGCTGATATATCCATCTGGTGCTGAGTCAAACATCATGCTTGCTCATACATGAACTCTTTGGCACCTAATGTCAGGTGTATACATCTATGCAGTGTGATGTTTAAAACACCAGAAGTGAGATGCAGGTGAGGTGATGGCCATTTAATGGCCTCACTATGCCACCCTTATTGAAATTCCAGTCTCCTGGACATCACACTGGACGTTTAGTGCTGGTGCCAAAGGGTTAATAAGCTGGCTTTATGTTTCTAATAACAGTTACTGTGTTCTGAGAGGGTTTTGTGAAGCAGCGCTAAATAAAATAGAGTAATGCCTCAGTGTCCAAGCCAATTTTTGGTTATATATGTTTCTTCCTCTCCCAAACTGATCATTGTTACTGGTGCCTCTTCTTGGCTGTCATCTGTTTTCAAATGTGCAGCAACACATCGTGTCATTTTTCTCATGTCTTTGTTGTGGATTTTTCCCTGCACATTGTAAATTAGTTTGCCACAATTTTTGTGTATTATATTTATTAATAGGGATGGCACCCATTTTCATGCACTTCCCATACAGCTATTGTGACATGACTATTGTTTGTGCATAGTCAGAATGTATTTAGTATAGCATCTTGCTATTAGTACTATAATTTTATACTGAGGTCTGTTGGGTGTTGTATTAGGACAAACTTCATATGTCTGAAGAGAAATGTTTGACCTTTGGAAACATTTAAAATTTATAATATAGGAAGTAATGGGAAATTCATTTTTATTTTGTGAGCGTTTTTGGAGGAATGAATTAAGCTTGTAGATGAAGGGGTTGCTTTGTCTTAAATCCCAAATACAATGTGTAGTGCTCCAGAAGTTGTGATGGAAATGTGAGTGGATGAATACTGATGCAGAAGTGAGTTTAAAAGAATGTGGCAGACATAATCAGTCCCTCAAACAGATATAGAAAATAAATTGTAAATTGCAAGGATTCTGATACCCATTAATTCAGGCTGATGCAGTACTGTCTGTTTACACAGGGACAGCAGTTAATTTGTTAATATTTCAGGCAGTATATTCTTTACATGCCTTTTCTCATAAGCAGCAGGTTTAGTATCTTTTATTTTCAGGAGATGGGACTATTTTGAGAAGAGGTCACAGACATCATCCATAGACAGTTTTGGTTTTTTGGGCTGTCTTGTTCAGGGCTCCAGAAATGTGTTCTCCCACTTGCTGTGGGCAGAGAGCTGGGATAGCTCAGTCAGTATAGTGACTAAGCTATGATCTGGACAATTTGAAGTTTGATTCCCAGCAGATGCAAGAGATGTTTGACTTCTCCAGTATGCCCAGACCAGCTCTGGGGTCCACCCAGCCACCAATTCAATTGGTACTGCGGTTCTTCCCTGGGGTAAAGCAATCTGGATGAGTAGCTGGCCAGTTATCTACCTCAATCTAGTCCCACCGTTAAGAACTGGAGCTTTGCCTGTACTGCTCCTGATATGCCATGATGGTATGATTTTGTGTTTTAACTTGCCATGGGTGAGGTAATAAGGACTAGATTTAAGTAGTATGTTTTTAGCTTTAGTCATAATACTGTAACAGCTGCATTCTGATTTGGTATGTCTTTGAATGTAGTGGTACTTGCAGAGGATGGCACCAAGCGTCATTGTCTCAGCAGCGTTCCTTCTCCAAGCCGAGCAGACAGCATTCAGGGTCCTGCAAAACCTGAATCTACTGCCATTTCAAGTGGGGTGAGTTATATCTGGTTGTTATGGGAATTGGGGTGTGTGGGACAGATGTAAATGTAGTGTAAGGAGTAGTGAGGTTAACACACTGACAAATTTTAGTTACAAAGGTTTAAGGCATGCTTTCTGTATTTTGATTAATGTTTTTCCGGGCAGCTGGTGGAGTCTCCAGTGGCCGGATTTCGCAGTTTAGTGGTTCTTTGTTTCTCACCAGGCACACATTTTATTTCAATGCTTGTATGTGGTGTACCTTGTTTGCTTTACTCCTGAATCGTGGTTTCCAAACACACTTCGGATTTGTTTTGCTCCGTGTTGCAATTTTAGGGTACAAGGGCTCCTTTTAAATAAATAATGTATGTAAGTCATGATGCAGAAGAGTTAAAGATATCAGAGAAGGGGTGTTGGGTTCAAGACAAGATTTTAATTGGGAATGTGGAAGCCAGTAAAAAAAACATTAATACTATAGTAAAGAGTCATTATTTTATGTGACAGCAATGGATTATGACTTGCTGTTGGCCTGTTTACCGTATTAATGTAGCCCACTCTGTTGACCACCCATACCCATGGCATAGTGCTGCAGGTGGTGATAAATGATAGTTATCAGATTAAGGTCCATTTTCATTATGCATGGGGAGTTGATGACTGCCACATCCGGCAGATGCACTAAGGTATTGCATACCGTATCTTCATACTCTGCAGATTTTATAGTGCTTTCATACAAAAATATGAAAAAGCTTTGTTCAAATTGTAAAAGTTAATGGTCATTGAGATTGCCTTCATCCTCAAATAAATTGGTTTAAGGTGCATGCTGTCTTGTAGGTTTCAAGACTACTGATATACTCTTTATATTCGCTGTATTTATGTTATAGTTGTGTGGCATTATGCCCGACATGTTTCAAACCATTTGGCTTATCTTCATGGGCTCTCTCAGGTTTCTGTTTTAGTTTTTCTTTTTCATTACAGATTTTTGATGGTATGTGATAATTTACTCTTATATTATACTACTTTTGCAGTATTTTAGTTCAATCTATGGTATGTATTAGTATACATCTTTGTCTGTAGTGGTTAACCTTGCTGTTATGAAGTATAGATACTGTGCTGTATGGAAAATGGCCCTGTTATGAGGCACCTTCATGCACTAATTATAACCAGTTTGCACCAAATTAGGGTTTACCATTGTAGACCAAGAAATACATACTAAATACATACAGGGAAGCCAAAGTTCACTAAGGGCTGTGGTACTGCTGCTGCTGCTGCTGCTGTTGCTGTTGATGATGATGATGATGATGTTGATGATTACTTGACTCCCATGAAAGTACTTCAAAAACAATATAAAGTAGGAGTCACTTATCTTGTGCCATCTGTAAAGCTGTAAAAATCTCAACCGCAATTGAAACCTAAGGACATGCATGATGATGAGTTTGAAGCATTTTGGGTTTAGTGTAATAAAACCACTATAAAAATATATTAGTTATATTAGACAGTGAACAGTATCTGTTTATTACTGATGCAGTTACATTTGTGTTTGCTACAGATAATGTTTGAGATAGCATTCATGTAATGGTAAATAGTTCATCATGTAAAGAGTGTTGGTTGTAAATAGCTGTATATCACGTCCAGAAACTTGCCCTCATTTTGTGGAAGAGTCAGTTTATATATTTGTATATATCTGCTTCGCAGTTACAATGCTGGAACTCCTGTAACATGGTTTGTTTGCTGCTTGCAGGCTGGTACTGCAGCTCTGTGTTGCTGTCAAACAAAGTCACAGCTCTTTGTATCTACTCGTGGTCAGAATGGTGTGGCAGGAGAGATGTACTGCCAAGCAATGGACACGCTGGATGATCGGTTGGTTGGCTGTTGTAATGTTGTCACTACACAGGACACAAGGCTCTCACGGCCCAGTCACCGGGTACCATACCTGATTTTGTGTGATGTTCATATGCATCGATTACTGAGACACAACTGCTGTCCAGGCTGTGGAATGTTCTGCACTCAGGTTTGCACATAGTTTTGTATGGTTGTTTGGCATCTTTACATATGGGGGAGAAGTGAATTCATACATGGCTGTGGTAGGAAAATCTGAAGGAAAGAGACTACTTGGAAGACCTAGGCATAGGTGGGAAGGTATTAGTGAAATGGATTGTAGAGAAATAGGATGGGGTGACATGGACTGGATTTATCTGTCTGAGGATAGGGACAAGTACCAGGCTTTTTTGAACATGGTAATGAGCCTTGGGGTTCCATAAACTCTTCGGAATTTATTGACTGGTTGGGGAACTAGCACCTTGTCAAGAATGTCTCTGATCCATGGGGTTAGTCAGTGTGACACGTTCTTTGGGTAAGGATGGGAAGGTGTGTAGTTTCGCTAGATGAGATTGAGCCTGTGGTTACAAACCTGTTCTACTTCAACCCAAAATTGGACATTGTGATGAATGTGATGCTTGTCTCCATCTAGTGCTGAGGTTAAGAATGAGTGGTACTTTACCTCCACACCTTCCTCCCCTATGTGCCTTCATGGTGTGTACAAGGAATCCTTTATAAAATTTATACTGTAACCTGTCATGAAGGCACAGAGTGGGAGTAGAGGTATAGCTATACTATTTCCTTAATCTCAGTGCTGGATGGGGTGGGTGGTTAACACCACACCTTGGCTGCTTTACCCTTAGGAATGACCAGGTGCCCATTGTATAGGAGGCTTGGTGGGCACCAGGGCCATTCAGGGTGGGTGTGGAAAATCTCTCCACCCCCACTGGGATGCGATCCCTAGACCATCCAATCCATAGCGAGTTGCTTTACCAACTACACTGTCCTGGCTAAGAAGGAAAACATTGCTGTTACTGATGGTAATGAGTCATTCGTAGGTAGATATTTATTTGTGTCGCTTATTTTGGAATATTGCGTTGAAAACTTTATCTGTATGTTGGGAATGGGGTGTTACTTTTTCTGTTCATTCGTCAGAAGTTTGCCAAGTGCAGAATTGTTATTGTGTTTGGCTGTGATTAGTAAGATAATTGATTTGTTTTGTTCGTGGTATAGGGGAAATTTGTACAGTGTGCATCTTCTCACTGGTACCATCGCGACTGCCAGCTGACAGTTGCTTCGTCATCAGCGTGCCCTCACTGTGGTCTTGATTCTCCTCTCACTGATGTGATCCTTACTATGAAGTCAGGCAAGAACCCTGTGTTTTTACCGCAACAGAAGCCACCGAAGAAAGTGTAAGTGGCATTTGTAATTATTTTTTTGAGCAGCCTGGCGTGAAGTGCATGTCTCTGTGTGCGTGCTTCATCTCCAGAACTGTTTAACAACTTTTGTTCTCATTTTGTTGAATTCTGTATCCTATTTACCAGTACATGTGTCTGAGCTGCTACAGAATACTGGAGCTGACAGTATGAAGTCCTTATTTATTTATAAATAAAGTTCCAGAAATAATATATATATATGTAGTTAAATTTTAAGTGTTTTATTTAATAGTGCTGTTATTTGCTCTGTGTATGATGTTGGTGATAGATGAGTGGTTGAGAATGTAATATTGGTGGAATAATATTGACAAGGGAAAGTGAAGTACTGAGAGAGAAATCCACACCAGTGCCACTTTGTCCACAGCAGATCCCACATGGGCTGGCCTAGGATTGAATGTGGGACTCCACTGTGAGGGGCATGTGACAAACCACCTGAGCCATGGCTTGGCTAGGTGAGGTTAGATTCATAGTGTAAGTAGATGTAGCAAACTGTCCACATTATGATATTGAGGTTAAAAGGAGGAGGAAGAAGACAATTAGAACATACTTGAAAATAAGGCGATAATGAGAGCATTTGGAAGTGACAGGTGACCTGACTGAAAACCAGCAAGTTAAACACTGAGCATTCTCGTCATAATACATTACTTAGTGATGGTTTGGTTGTTCAGGAATGGTGGCTTGTGTTGCCTAGTGTTGTAGCATTTCTACAGGAAACAGTAAATAAACAAGGAGACTAACTAACTGACTGACTGACTGACTCCATGCAGCAGAGTCCTTCTTGAGGAGTTGATAGTTGATCTTCTGGCATGTGACGCTATGGCATCCGAGAATACTGTTTGATGTGGACAGTAGTGGCACCACAGACCTTGGCCTAAAGACACAGCATGACATCCCAGAAGGCTTCAATCTTCAGCAACAGTGGTGGGAGAACCTCAAATCTTGCAAGTTCTTAGTTCCTGAGCTAATTGAGAAGTTCTCTGTATATTATGGAGCCAAAAGTTTCATTATTATGTTCACAGGTCCCTGATGCAATGAATATTTGAAATGTCAAAAGCATTCAGTACAGTACTAAGGAAAAACATTTCATTCAGGGAAAGAGTTTATCCTTTTTTTTTTCCTTAGACATTTCCAAGGTTTTAGAATTGTTAAAGATGGATATTGGTATTTTTTCCAATTTATTTCTAATGTGGTATAGGAAGTGAATGAAGATTGAAATATGAATGTCAGTAGATATAAATATTGACACTTGTAAAAGAATTAATGTAAAAGGATGACATTAAGGTACAGTTGTCACTTTGTTTAAGCCCCATTTCATGAAGTTATTTGATATAAAGCATGCACACTTAACACCAACAGTAGATATGGGTCTGCATTTAGTTTTGTGCACCTTCATTTTTACTGTCACAAAAGGAGTCGCCTGTACGCATGGATAGATTGTTGGTTGGGCCCTAAAACCAATCTGGGACAAAGAGAAACATTCTTCCCATGCTGGGAATTGTGTCAAGGTTGTTCAGCCACTGGTTGTTGACATCATTACTTCACAGTTTTGAGGTATGGAAACACAGTAGGTTCTGATATTGACAATATGTGTAGCTCATTAAATTTAATGACCAGGCTACAGGCTGGATGATCAGGGAGTCAAGGTTTGATTCTTGCAAGCTGCAACAGAGATTTCTCTTCTTCACAGCATCCAGAGCAGCTGATGGCCCCATTTGGCCTCTTGCATAGTTGGTACTGGGTGCTCTTTCCTTGGATTAAAGCAGCCTGGACATGGAGCCAATCACTCAGTCCATATAGTGCTGATGAGTGGATTTGTCTCAACTTCGTCATATGTTTTCATGTGATGGTGCTGTTAGAAAAGGCAGAAATTTAAAGTTCAACCTAGAACAGGCCATGAAGGCCCAGAGGGGGAGTGAAGGTAAAGCTCTACTCTTTTTTTAACCTTGGTGCTCGTTGGGGATGGGTGGTGAGTGCCATGCTTCCATCCACTTTATCCCCAGGAAAGAGACTTGGAAGTGGTGCAGTTAAGGATATGGGACAGTTTTTGTACCTTATTATACTGATATATTATAGACAAAATTTTGTTTCTTTTTGGATTTTGCAGGCCTTCTGCAAAAATGACTTTTAGCACCAGCAGAGTGGGAGCAAAGCCAGAAGAAGTGGTGCTGAGAGAGCCAACACCTCCACTAGTTCCACCAGCAATGCTGAGTTCGCAGAGTTTTCCTACAGCGTTGGACAAGGACAAGTTAGCCAAGTTGTTGAGTGTTGCTTGCAGCATGTGCAAACCCATGACCCCTGCACCCAGGTCTGTGTTTTCATGTTTTGCTTTTGCTGACACCACTCTGTGCTGCAGGTGTTTTGAATGAGGTGAAGAAATCTTGGGATTGAGAATAGATGCTGATACAGTAAATTCTCATTTTATGTGGTGTGACTTAGGAAAGTTACCAGCCTTTCTATAAAGTTGGCAACACTTGTTATCTAAATTTTAACAAAGGGAATGATGTGGAACTGAACCACTGGAAAAGTTGCAGTGTGTCGATACAGCATTGTTACACAAAAAGCAGATGTGTGGGTAGTTCACCTTTTATATACGTTAGAATTCAACCCACTACCTACCAGAATTTTATACAAAAGGTTGTTTATAAGTCATATGCACTTAAGGGAGATTCTGGTGTTCCTCTGTGGTATCCCTTTGCATTCACTAAATCAGTAAGTTGATGTGTGTAACACATGTTTACAAAACATGTGTTACACACACACAGCTGTTTTTTATCTCTATGATTCGTAAGGGAGGGTGCTGTAGTTTGTGTGATGGAACCTTTTAGTTTGGGCATGTATTCACTTTTATAAATACCCCTGATAATGGAAGAGTACATTCTAAGCATCATGTAATATTTATTCACCTCAAAGTTTTCGTACGTGGTTTATGGAAAAGTGTACTTAAGACTGAGTGTATGTAAGGTGGGGCTATATAACCTGGGGTGCCTGTATGGGTGTACTGGTCATGTGTTGTCTGTTTAATTATGTATATATTTAATTTTAGTCTGGATGAAAGATAATAACTTCTTGAGGGGATGTATTATACAGTCCTACCAAAAATGTGCTACTTCCTGTATGGATGTTTTCTATGTAGTGGGGTTCCAGTACTATGTAAACATCTTAGTACTATGTATTTGTGTTTATTTCATGCTTATGAATCCACATTTCCTTCATGTGTGTTGCAGTATGAAATCTGTGATGTATTGTGTGCACTGAGAGCTGACATATGATACATATGTGGTGTTGACAGTAATTGGCTTGCTTCTGTAGGACCATTACTTTGACAACCATTGGTTGCCACTTCCTGTTGGCTTGTTTATTATATCAATGTGGCCCACTCAACTGACTGTCCACATGTGTTGCAGAATGGCAGCAGAAAGTGCCAAATTGTAGTTGTAACATAAAATGAAACTTGATGTGCGTAGCTTTGTACCATTACCATCTGTTGCAGCACAGAGGATTGAGCAGTGGTGACAGTACATGCACATGATTGCACACACAGAGGTGACTTATAGAAAAGCATCATTACACCCACACACACACACACACACACACACACACACACACACACACACACACACACACATACACA
>Ga0123354_10005786_pt1 | contig 18122 bp, 9 predicted proteins | sample TergutLab28metaG_2_FD_97872 | JGI IMG/M metagenome (GOLD analysis project Ga0123354, IMG submission 97872) | Labiotermes labralis P4 segment gut microbial communities from Petit-Saut dam, French Guiana - Lab288 P4 | ecosystem: Host-associated > Arthropoda: Insects > Digestive system > Gut ...
ATTTCATGCCTCTACATGTTTCGAGCACATGTGCTCGAAACATGTAGAGGCATGAAATAAAACTTATTGTGAAACAAATTTTGTGCATCAAGTTGGTTAAATACTGAGATAAATATCCTGAAGTTAGGCACACCTTATGCGAAACACACTGTATATATGGTCAACAACTACGAACTACGAGGTTTTGTCTTGTGGCACAGTGCACTACCGCATGCTACACAAATTTATTGCAATGAAGTGTAATCTTCAAGTGGGATTTATGCTGTTAACGAAGCTTCGCATGCAAGTTGGAGTTGCGAGATCTGGGGTTCTCACAGCGGTACTGTTAAAGATTCAAGTTCTCTAATGCGTTACGCCGTGCCGATTGATAAACAGTTAACGACATTTCGAAAGCTCCACAATCCTTCTAAACGTCGCTATCTTCCGGTCGACACACCGCGCAACATCCCAAAAAACTTGAATCTGCCAGCTGTAGTAGCAATCAGTTGATGTGGCTGGAAAAATGTTACTGGCTTTAGACTAAGTTATTTAATCAAGACAGAGGGGCTTTGGTACCACAGCAGTTCACTGAATATTTATGAGAACAATTATGTGTATGCAGAACATGTTTTGTAGTGGCCTATATTCTCTCAGTCCTGTAAATATTCCACGTTCATTACTTACTCTTAAACGACGAACGTAATGGAACAGTCCACATAAGATTAATTTTTTGGCCCCGGTGATGAACCGATGGGTTTTTTAACATGCTGAGTGACTACTAGCTCCTGGTCTATAAAATTAAAGTTAGTTAGTTAGTTTGGCAGTCACTTTTTCATGATCACTGTAATCAAATTCAAAATAATATAGGGAGAGTCCTGGTCGAACTAATTGCTCTTCACATTTTATGGAACTCGAAAGTCCTGTGCCGTCCCACAGGTGTCCGCCACTTGTCCGTATCCTAAGCACGATTAATCCAGCCTAAGCACTCTCATCTTATTTCTTGAGGGTACATTTTAATACTATCCTCCCCTCTACTTCTAGGGCTTCATAGCCGTATCTTCCATTCAGGCTCTCCCAGCAAAACCCTGTAGGTATCTCTGTTCTCGCCAGCACATGCCACGTGCCCTCGCTACCTCACTCTCCTTGCCAGCGAATATAAAAGTCATTCTCCTTGATCCGATCACTTAAAAAATATCTGGCGATAAGTATAAATCATGAAACTCCTCACTGGGCAATTTTCTCCAATCTTCTGTTACTTCCTGCCTCTCAGGCCCAAATTCTCCCTATTCTTGCGCCTCAATCTGCATTAATCCCTTAATGCGAAAGGCCAAGTTTCACACCCATATCATACAAGAGGCATAATTACAGTGTAATAAAATTCAAACTCACATACCAAAGGTTAAAAATGGTAAATATAATTTCTAAGTATAGAGCGTGAGGATAAGAGCCTGCGATTATGTGAACTACATAATCAAATGGTTGGGGCTGTGGCTGAAGGAACAAATTTTCAATCTTTGTGGAAATTTTCTGAATTAGATAACTCCGAACTGCCCGAGGACAGCCATTACCACAAGTAGTCAGTCAGCGAATTAGTCTTTTATTAGTTCAGCTAGTACGTCGGTCAATAACTCAGTCAATCAGTCGAAAAGACAATGAAGCAGCCATTCCGGCTAATCAGTGGGGGAAGAAATGATAAAGCCCCTTAGGAAGTAAATAAATAGTGAGGGACTTAGACAATGCACGAAGCTCTTAATTAAAGCGAAAAATAAGTAACAGTCAACTGAAGCAATTAATTTTAAAAGGAAAAAGTCCACCTTTGAAACAAAGTATGCCCGTTTAACAACAAAATGAGTACGATATTTTCCCTGCAGGACATACGAGGCTTCTTCAGAAAGTAAGTACCGTTTCGCTGTAAAAAAAATCGAATAAGGTTTCGTATAAAATTTTATTGTTATCAGATTCTACATTCTTCAAACTATTTTTCCACATATTCGCCGCCATTATTGAGGCACTTATCGTGACGGGGCACAAGTTTTTGTATACCCTCCTCATAGAATGCGGCCGCCTGCGACCCAAATGACTACTTACAATGTCATAGAGCAGAGTCCTTGAAATCCGAGGAAAGTGCAGGGACAGATCAGAAATTGTGAAACATATGTCGTCACGCACTCTTTCGATGACCTTACGCACCAAATCATCATTCACCAAAGATGTACGCCCACTTCGCGCCTCATCTTGCACATTCTCTCGTCCTTCATTGAACATCCGAACCCATTTCCTAACCATGCCATCACTCACCGCAATGTCACAATACATTTGGCAGATATGGTGATGAATCTCACTTGGTAGCACATTCCTGGCGTTCAAAAAACGAATTACAGACGGTATTTCACAGTCGGCGGCCCCTTCAATTGTCTTGGACATGTTTGGCGCACAGGGACAACATAAACATAACACGAATTTGACGAAGGGCGTCTGTGGCTTCTCAATTGGTAGAGGAAGTCACTGCCCATGCGCAAAGTGACAGTCTCGAGGATGCGCGAGAGATATGCGCAGACGGTACTTACTTTCCGAATAACCTACGTATTTCTGGGAGGAAACTTACACACGTCGGTGGGCTGGACCACATATTTTCCATTTTGCACGTTATAACTCTCTAAAATGCTGATTGTCTTCAGCGAAATAAGACGTTATACGAATACTTGGAACAGTACTTTGCGCTTACAAACCTCTAAACAACGAACGTCCCACGCTAAATCTCCTGCGGCTGTACACGAAACTTGCAAGAAAATTGTGGGAATCTTACGAATATGTAGTGACACGTAACAACTGTCACCAAGCCAGCGCAGTCGAGTATGGAAATCCCAGGTCACGGAATACATTTGCAAGGTCAAGAATACTTAACATGCACAGAAAAACTGACCAACTACCCTTTCGAGGCCATGTTACATTCAGTTGTGTACTAAAGCAATTCAGCATGGAAGAAAGATGGGTGGTATGTAGAAAACCGAGCAGCAATATGTCCGACCAGATATATAGTGCAGAAGGTGCAAGAATTCATGCACAGATGGAGGAGAGGAGCGGAAACCGTGAGAAAGAACTTCAGCTGCTTTGTGGAAATACTGTCTACTCTTAGATTTCAACAAGAGTGCCTAAATACACTATCAGCGTACACATGGATTAAGCACCATTATCTTACTCATTTATTAGTCTTCGCTGCAAAATAATGCACAAAATCAATGCGCAATATGAATTTCTACGAGCGTCCGTTTGTCTATTAAAGTGACGCTTGCCGTCTAACTGGCTGTGACTCTGTAGTCTGGCTGGTAAGTACCTGCAATTCGGAAGAACGTGCTGTCTTCCTCTTCAGGGTTGAAGAGTATGAGTACTAGCATGTTTAATTGCAGGAACTATAGATTGGGTAAAACGCAGAAAATCATACGCCCTTAGAGCAGGATTCAAATCTCAATCCCAGGTATGCGAACCTATACTGAAGCCACGGAAAAGTATCCCCCAGTTGCTCACTGATTCTTTTCACAAAAACGTAGTATGAACCATGTGATAAACCTCGCTATCGACAAGCGCTTTGGGTTCGTTGACACAAGCCACAGCAGGCTAGAGAAGAAAGAAAATGTGCGCAAGATTGCAAGATCTTGTCCGTCACTATACACACCATCTATGGGGCTCCCAGTGGCCTCCTTAAAATGATAACGATTTGGGTGTCACAGTCTGTGAACTCCTTTCTCAACCAACCTACATAATGAAAGTCCTGTTCAAATTGTTATTTTTTTATGTGACCCTGTTATCAATATACACGGCATCATAACCCACAACAGAGGCGATATAAAATGGATACAGCAGGGCCCTTCGAAAAGTTGGTACCTGAGTATCAAACTACAGAATGTCACATCCTTAGACTCTTCGCAGAGTCTTGTTGCCTCCTTCTTCAACAGGCTAAGGAAATGGAGGCACAAGCTCTTCCGAAACACTGGTACCCGCAGAGATGACCGTAACCCCTATACTATGCGCCATGGGTACCCCACATTTCCAAAGTCTTTTTGCATTTGACTTCTACGAATTATTGTGGCTGATGCATGACACATGTCAAGTATCTTTACTCCCACTCTGGCAGGTCGTTGTACTAGCCCTACTGGTTTTCAGGCACGTCCGAACACTGCTGATATGAATGTTACTAAATACACCAACCTGCCTCCAACATCGGACCAACGAAAGAGGACATTTCCTACTCAGATAACAATTTAGAGAGGAGACTGTCACTTGCGCCAAAGAGACGATCGACGTGTTTCAGTTGCGTGACAAGACAATTTATAGCAATCAGCTGCGCCCAGTTTTGGATAGATGTTTAAAAGAACTGCCCCATTGTCACTACAAATATGTCGGTCACCTATGCTAAAGCAACGACATCTGCTGAGCTTGAGTGTTTAATGTGTTCCAGTCTGCAGTTTTGATTAGCCAGTAACGGAGATAACCGTGGCACGGAGTTCACAACAAACTGTCACAAGACAAGTGCTGACTAAGCATTCGATAATACAAATTACAGGGGTAAGCGAATTTAGCGGAACGCTGGGAAAAAAACCGCTGTCTCATTTTCTTAAGCTTGTGCTGTCTAGTCACTATTAATGATCGAAAAATCCAGTTTCTTCACATGTTATATAACTGTTGTCTTCTTCAGCACTATCGACTTCCTCTTTACTTGAGCTGAAAAAAAACCATGAAAACCCTCAGTCAGGATATTCAGTGTTCCGCCCGAGATTCACACCTGGTACCTCCTGAAGGCAAGTCAGTAACTCTATTGTTTAAGTCAACCCGTTCGGTAAAAAACTCAAATCAATCCTTCAGTAAAAAAAATTCTAGACGAAAATGACAGAGAACTACAGAAAATGATGGCAGATGGAAAACAGAAGAGCGAAGATAGAAAACAAGAGAAATAAGCGAACAAAAAAAAAAAATAAAGGAAGGGGCAGAATATGTCAAATCACACAGCTCAATGGTGCGGGGTAAGTGTGGTACTAACACGTGACCATTCTTTCATTCACTGTACCGCAAAAAAAGTAATGACTAAAACGATTACTAATTGAAATCGTACGGTACATATTGCATGAAACACAAGACAGGCCTGCGTTTCTAATGTATTTTTAATGTCACGACCCAACTCACCATAATTATACGAAAAATAAAGTAGCCAATCAAAATGTGTGGACGTTTCTGCGAATGCAACTTTCAGAAGTACGTGCGTTAAACCTATAGCGGTGTCCTTAAAATGTGGTTTCAAAAACACATTGTACACATCATGACGGTTTGTGGAGAGACTCAAGGAAATTGTGAATACGAGCATTCCTCAAGTTTATCAACGAAGAATACGTTTAACGTCACTTCTGCTCCATGACGTAGTGCTTAACAAGTGCGTCACTTTTATCCCGATAAATTGGAGGCGCAACAACGCCTCTCCCAAGCCGCGCTGTTTGTGAAATATAATATTCAGGTAGTTTACATGTACACGAGTCTGAACGTAAACCACGTTTTAAAAATTTCCTACAGAAAGGAAACACATCACTGACTTCAATTAAATTATTGTACTGTACGACCAGAAATAACAAGCCACCACAGCAGAAAAACATTTTTATATTACGTAGTAGTTTCAAGACCTTCAGGTAATTCTCGTATAATTCACAGGAATTCCTTGGTATACTGTACAAGAGTTGCTGCTGTGAATAAAGAAATGTGCTAGTTGAAGAATAAAAGACCAACTTGATGTCACTTGCTATTTTATTTCACTTCTTATGTACTCAACATGTTGCCACTCCAACCCAACCACACCGAAACTCCAACACACATCGAACCAAGAACAATACGACCAATGTGGTAATTCAACAGAATAGTCGCAAGCTCCTGAAGATGGATATATTAATGTCCGAAATATGTTGAGCACATAAGAAGTGAAATAAAATCGTAAGTGACATCAAGTTGGTCTTTTATTCTTCAACTAGCACAATGATGCACGGTCCAATAAACATAAAATAAAAAGAAATGCGCATTAACATCCTCCGTCACCTGGCGATGCGGTCAGAAGGAAACGACCCAAAAAGTTGAGACCCAACAATTATCCTCCACAACAATGCTCCACCGCACAGGTCGGTTTTGGTTAATGATTGATTAGCACAGAATAATATAACAACACTGGAGCATCCCCAATACTCCCGTGACCTGGTGCCAGCTGATTTTCACCCGTTTCCTCGACTGAAATAAACTTCGAAGGGATGGCGCTCTTGTGAAGTTACTGACATCATTAAGAATTGGGAACAGCTGAAAAAGCTGTCAAAAAATAGCTGCCGGGCATGTTTCTAACATCACTGCAGTCACTGGAAGATGTATGCAGTTGCACAAGGAGACTATTTTGAAGGAAATGTAGCTTAATGATTGTATTCTTTTGTATTTCTCAGAAATAAAGTTATTCCGGGAACATTTTGAAGCTACCACGAATTAATACATGGCTCTGGTTTTTATGTTGCCTCTCTAGGTGCGACTCCCGAAACTCGTCTAGCTGACCCACCCCTCATAAAAAATAACTAATTCCACAGTTGTGCTGAGAAGCTAACAGTTTCTCGTGCGGTCAGGAAAAACCAACGACTGTATGAAACCCGAAGGGTCAAACCCACTTTACAAAAAAAGTTACATTATCTTTAGCTAGTTACAGAACATATTCCAATGTTCCATCAAACATCGACTTAACATTTCCTTTTATGAATAAATCAACGCTGAACTTAAAGAAGAGAACATGGCATTTGTAAACTTAAAAACGTACATAATGTCACGCAATATGTACTACAATATGCCAAGATGTTAGAAGAAAACCCTAATTTCTTTAATGATAGACTTGTTGGAATATTCTCATGGCACTATGTCCAATAAAAACCTTCGTATTCTTTGTAAGAAAGGATGTTGTTGATGATGATGATGATGATGATAACAATGGCTATGATTCATTGTATGAAATTATCTACCGGTGTCAGTGAAACATCACGTAACATCCTTGGTGTTTACCCTTTCATCGAACATAATATAATATAATAATAATAATGTTATTTAAATATACAGCGCTATTTAAAATGAGAATATTCGTGTTTTCCGAAACCTCGTTGCCCTTGATATTATTTTATTTTTTAAATTACAATTCTTCATTAATAAACCTATGCTTGCAATTTTAAATTATTTGTTTTGAAACTACGCTGATTGGAAAAACGCCCCACTTAAGATAGACCTATTAACTTTGGACTAATTGAGCTGAAGATTAAGGCACTACGATCTTTCGAAACGTCTGAAACTGCTCGCCCAGCGACACAGTGTCACATCCCAGACTTCACGGAACACTTAATTTTTACGACAAAATTACAATACATAAATTTTAAGTATTCGGTAGCGTATGATTACATAACGTACCAACTTCACACAACAATAATCAATATAATCAAAACTACTCGTGTATACATATACCGAGTACAAACGACTGCAAACTGTAAATTTTTAGATTCTGTAACTGAGAAGATAAGATCTCGGATATGACGTCGTGTAGTCTGGCAGAAATTTACCAACATTTCGTGGGAAAGCAGGGTAGGAGACACGTTTGAACATTTCAAATCATATGGTTATTTTGAAAATTTTCCGAAAACCACCGCTGTTGCGAAGTGTAAGATCCATAAGCCTTTAATGTCACATTTAGCGCAGTTCAGTCGCGCCGTTTGTCTGGTTCCGATGTTGCTGTTGTTTATTTTGTGGTACAAATATTAATTTTGTTACTGTCACGCTTAAGCCCGCAGTATTTTCTGGAGGCATTTTGCGAACACTTCCCATACAAAGTTGAAGAGGTGAGCCTTACACTACCACTTACATACCCATGGAAAATGACAACCACAACCAGCGAAGTGTAATGTTATGTAATATCTCGAGATGTGAAAGGCACGTCTGAATAAAAGGAGGGGGGAGAGGGGCACTTTTGCATATCAGTAATGTCGTTTTCATTTTGTGTATCTTATCATAGTTTGTGGAAGTATGTCCTGTGAAGTAGGAAACCAGTCTAAAACAAGCAAATCTATTTAAATCTGTAGCACAAAAAAAAACAGAGATTAAATTAGTCTCAACAGCCATAATTAAATTATATTTGTCAGTGTTATCAGTGAAAGGGTCAGCTAAAGCCACGATGCATTAATATTTTCTGTGAGCTGTATTCCTCATTTTAGCAATATATTCCGTGCCACTTTTCCACCGCTCTGAACACATTAGCTACAGCCTTTTGATGTTACTCTCATGAGGCCTTTTCCGGCAAAATACACTGTTACAAACAACGGCCAATCCTGGGGGGGGGGATCCTTGATCTCAAAAGTGTAATTACCTCTACACATCCAGTTTCATTTACCATGAGGAATATTTTGGCTGGGTGTGAAAAGTCTGGCGTCTGGTCATTTTAAAGAAATGCTTTTATTGTTGGAGATTTTAAAGCGACATCTGTTGTATGTGGTGGGAGTAATGAAGCCTCTGTTCTAACAGAACGGTCAGTGGGACTGACATGATCATCAATGGCAAAAGAAAGTTACTCCAAATGAGTCACCCAGCGTAAGCAGAATTGTTAGGCGGCTGAAATAAAATCAAGATTCTGACTCCTCACGTCTGTGAAAGAACGTATTCAGGATCTTGCTGCCAACTGAAGAACAAGTGGGACTCCCAATCCCAAACCCAGGAAGAAAGTCAAAACATGTGTTACAACACTGAACTGACAGATTCCGATATGTCTGATTCAGATTTTACTACCCTTGAAACAAACGAATTTACAAAGGAAGATGGCTGGGAGAATATTGTGGACTGCCTTACACAGCCACTTCAGCCAAACGTCTTTGTACTGCTAAATTAGTAACGAATAAAATGCTGGAATATTTTGTTGCGCTGATCCAAGAAATGGGGCCTGATGATTTTTAACACCACATTTCTTAGGAAGCGATTCACACGTTGGACATTTTGTTTCCCAGAGACCGAAGACACTGCAGTAATATATACCAATGTCGATGTTTTGAAGTTGCCACATCCAGTTGTTTCAGGAAGCGCCCGTAGAATAGTCACTATAATTTTTGGCAAGAACTTGTCAGATTACAATATTAACTAAAGATAATGTTTCTGGAATTCAGTATTTTATACTGTCGTAATTTTACATATGCTTGTCACACATTTCCCCTTAATACAATGTTTCTGCAAACTTTATTGTGTGAAAGCGTTGACTTACCTGTTGAAAATTGTGAATATTCAAAGGTACCCCTTACTGGTTCAAAGGTGCCTCCTGGTCTGGCAGCTTTTAACAAAATAAGGGCGTAACTAAAATAGGGTTCGTATGTAAAACGAGCAGACGTGGAGAGTTCTCATACTACTTTACAATATAGAAAATGCCATAGTGTATGACGATTTTTGTTGCAATCGTCTATTCCCTTCAGTTCACTTGCAAAGCAAAGATTTCAAAAAAGTTTTAAAAGGGGCCCCCCTCTCCCCTATTTCAGAACAGGATGGAAGAACGTACAGACACATTGTCGAGAAGAAATGACCTGCCCGTGAGGATAAGCCAATGGGAGAGTGTGAGATCGAGACAGCGAGAGCCCAAAACCCCTACGAATGTGGCTGAGAAAAATTTAAGGATGAAAAGAGTTCAGAAGAGAACATCCACCTACGCCGCATTGCATGAAATCTATTTCTTGTCGAATTTTCTTCTCCTCCTCAAACGCTTTCACCTTCTCCCCAAGACGTTTGTGCTCACTCGCATTTTTGGTTTCACCGTCTGCCACTGGTTAGCAGACCTGCTTGTGGAAGGCGTTTAGTCGCCGACCTCTCACTGCAAAGTCCCAGGTTAATTCCCAGGGCTGTCTATGTAAAACTTGTGATGAATAAAGTAGCACTGGGAAAAGTTTTTCTCCAAGTACTTTTGTTTTGCCCTGTCCGTGTCATTCCACCAAAGCTATCTTCTAATATTTCATTCATTGACCACCGACGACACCACATAAACTCAGCAACAGGCACCCTCGTTAAATGAAGCACGTCTCTCTACAACACCAACCCTATTGGCTCTCACGCTGTCAAGTCCTTTCCTCCTCCCACTGTAACAATATGTACCCCGCCCTCCCCGCCCGGCTCCCTTTACAAACGGGTAGATGGGGGCAGTGCATTCCGCCAAAACGTGGACAACTTGCTACCAGATTACAAGGTTACACATGTCAGAAGACAGTGCTCTTCAGTATATAAGGTTTCTGAAAGACAGGAAAGACGACATAGATAGAAGAAGTAGTAGCAGGGTTGCGCAAAATCCCCGAGATCTAGTAACTTATTCATACTTACGTACTTACTTACTTACTTACTTAATCCATGGAGCAGAGTCCTTCTTGAGAAGTTAACTGGTTTGCAGCTAGTCAAAAATTCCCCGCATTTCACGGAACCAGAAAGTTCATTACCGCACTCACAAGCGTCCGCCACCTGTCCCTATCCTGGGCCAGCCCAATCCAGTCCATATACCCACCTCCTGGAGATCCATCCTAATATTACTCCCATTTACGCCTAGGTCTCCCCAGTGGTCTCTTTCCCTCCGGTTTCCCCACCAAGACCCTATACACCCCCCTCTCCTCACCCATACGAGTAATTTATTCATACAGATTAAAATTACTCAAAATAAGAAACTCAATTAACAAATAATTCCTCATCCTTTGGGAGTTAGATCTTTGGCCTCTATATCTCTTCAGAACGTATTACGAAACGGCGAAAGACGATTGGCGGAAATGTTGGGACGACGAATCGGACTCGCTACGTGCACAATATAATATAAACACACAACAAAACAGAAATACTTCCATGCTGAGAGTCGAATGTGAACCCACGCTACCAATAGTCGAAAGACAGAAGCAGCCACGAGCCTTCAACCGCGCGAAGACTGCCTGCGAATCATACAGGAACGCAACAAACAATAAGAAAACTAGCCAGTGCGAGATCTAATCTTTCCTGAAATATTCTTTATTTTCACAAAATTCTAGAGAGGTAGCCTATACGACACTTTTTAAAACGTAATAGTCTGTAACGACAAAAATTACCCAAAAGTGCAATTACGATAATGAATTTTGTAAACGTTTTTAAATACTGAACACACAAAGTACAATGCAATCAAAACGGTTATAATAGCTGACAGACGGACGAACAGGCCACGGTTACAGCAGCCAGTTATTTGCGAATTCGCATAACGACAATTCCATTCAAATTGTGTTAACTACCAACAAAACGTTTCCTGTGAACCCGATAACCATTGTATTTTCCACATCAATTCCTGGCTCCTGGACTGGAATGACTATCTAAGTCATGTTTTATGCAGCATATACATTATGGAAATGTAAACTGTTTATGCGGATTCAACTAGACAAGTTCGCTGTTCATGCATTCTGTTCAGGCTCAGAAAATTATGGAGTTTGAAACCATGGCTCAGTACCAAGCCAGCCGAGATGATGCCCTACCCGCAGAACATACGTGACACGGACAGATAAATCACGGCGAGATTTATAGCCAGACCTCGCTTCAAGGAATCGAACATTACCGGCAACAGTTCTCCAAAGGTGCCGTGATAACTGTGTTGCATGATTGCCTAGGATTGAGCTAAGTTACTCGTGTTACGAAAGGACTGCTAACTCCCGGCGACACCCTGTCAGCTGCAACCCTATAACGCCAGTACAGGTGGTGTAAAATTTACATTCCATTGTTACGAAAATTACAGTCTGAATGGACTGACTGTCACTAGAGAACGGGGAATACGCAGGTATCAGATGGAGAATATTTCCTCGAGAAACGGAAGGCAAATGATGTACAGTGGGGTATGCTAGAACGAACGTAAATGGTTCTAGAACCTCGTTCGTTATAGCATCTGTTAGTTCTAGCATACGTTGAAATATATGTATTCAGGGGTAATCCGTTCCAGGCCCAGAGCCTAGAGCAAAGTTACCATCCAACTCAACCATTTAAACAGGAAAAATATAAAACAAAATAAAAAATGCACGTGTAAAAACAACATGAAATTAATTTATTTAACTTTTATACACTGCACATGTAAATTTGAAAAGCATAAACTATCTTTATCTTCCCTTGGTGAAAACTAATATAGAGATTCCCTTCCTAACCCGTGTACTCTTTACTTCTTCCGCGTTCGTTGTAGCATCCTGATTTTATTGATAAAAGCTATTCGTTGTAGCATACCCCACTGTATTTGTTTTCCGTATCTCGAATTTGCTGACAGCGAAAAGACGGTGGTTTTAAATGCGACACAGTCCTTCAGAGAATGGCAAACGTTCAGCAGCTCAAGCAATTACCCATTTATTTTGAACCCCTAAAGTTAATCATCATGTTTACAAGAGCCCGCCGCCGGACCCAACATACAGCCAGATGAATCTAGCTGCACATATAAACACCCCGTTTCTTTCAGATCCATTATCCTCTCACACGGACCGAGATCTTCAAGGGGTCTTTTTCTTTGTGGGATTCAGACTGCATTATTGCATGTGCAGTATTTAGTTGTTACTACTATATCCTTATTACACTTTTCATCTTCATTCACAGCGAATAACTGACGACTATTCAACAGATTTTATGTTATTGAAATTTCTGGAGAGGCTCGCGCAATATTCCCTCCTTAGAGAATCATGTAAAATTAACTGCTTACTTCTTTTCTATGCACTACAGCTTCCGAATAACGATGTGAAAATATGACAGACGAGGTACTACACCGTGTAGTCTAGTGGGAATTTCAGCGACGTTTGAAAACTTCTGGACTCTGCTTTCTACTCTACACTCAGGCAGTAAGTTTCTCCGAAATTTCCGCCCAGTTATTCGACGCCACATCCTGGAAGACGGTATTCTGCAGGAAGGCAATATTTTCATACAGTCAGTAGTATTGGTGATACACATACAAGTAGCCCTACAGGTCACGACTGTACCTTAAACGTATATTCATAGCTAACCCCTACATATCGACTTTGTGTTCCATCATTATTGTGTGGGCGCCGTAAGCGGACCGCACTGAAAACAGAACAAAGTTATTTCTCAGCGAGCTAAAATTGCTCGCAGCAGCACCTTTCCTGTCCCTGTCTACAAACATGACTATGACCAGGATGGCCAACATTATGCGTTTGAAAATAAACGAGTTTCTTTATTTTGTTTCCTAATCTTGTAAACACTGAAAGGATGTTCAGTCTCCGACTTGTACGTGTTTCAAGAACAGCACACGCCTAGTCATTCAGACAAGTTCTATGACACTGAACTCTCGAGCGATCAGCATGGAAAGGATTTGCAACCTACTGGACACTGCCTATGCCATATTTGTCAGGAAGGCCTATGACATGTGGACAACAATCCCTAAGAATGGAGGCAGAGAGATTTTTCAAAAGGCTGGAAAGTTTGAGCTTCACTGCCGTCCCCAAAAGATACCTTCATGTATCCTATAATGACCCAGTTGAACACTGTGTACACCCTCACACCCCACTCTTTCAATTTCCATTTTCAATCCCGTCGCACTGCCTTTTCGGGCATTCTGTCCCACCACGTATTTATTTCAAACATTTCTTTGGATTCCTCTTATGCGTGTTACATGTCTCCCCCATCTTAATGCGAGTGGTTCGATCAGAATGATGACATTCTGCATTCAGTGCTGATAACACTGGTCAACACAAAAAATGTATCCGCAACCAACATAGTTGATTCCTCTTCAATTCAACGTGCTGAAACCAAATATGGCCTTAGAATTAAATTCTTGGCTCTAGTTGTCATGATACATGAAGTGTGGCTTAATGCTTAAGAAGAGATAAACGTGTCAGCACTGCGCTCCCAGATGATGAGTAATGATTTCTGTGTATTGTAAAAGGCACGAAGATCTAGTTCATTTCTTTAAAATGGAAAGGGGCCTTGTTGCTTGCACTGATATTGATGGCCTGATGCAAACACTCAATATTAAACACAATCCTCTGGACTGGCGACTCGCCTAAGTTGAGTCTCAAAGCAGTTCCCCTTCACAATGGCAACACCCTACCTTCTATTCCTGTGGGTTATTCAGTGCATAATAAGGAGCCGCATGAGAACATGAAGATTCTGATGGAAGTCATTAATTACGATAAATTCAAATGGCAAATTGTGGTGACCTAAAAGTGATTGCCTTACTACTTTGACTACAACAAGGATTCACAAAATATTGCTGCTTCATTTGTGAATGGGACAGCAGAGCTCGGTCTCTTCATTACTCAAGAAAATATTGGCCTGCCAGAAAATCTCTGGAACTAGGAATCATGAATGTGAAGATCAACCAGTAATGGAACCGAGTAAAATTTAGTTGCCATCCATGCATTTAAAGCTAGGTCTGGTAAAAAAATTTGTAAAGGCCATGAACTAAGGAGAAGCTGCCTTTACTTATGAGAAAAGTTTCCCAGACTAAGTGAGGCAAAATTGAAAGAAGGTATTTTCACTGGTCCACAAATATGAGACCTTATCTAGGATGAATTCTTCGACACGCTCCTTCAAGGTGACGAAGAGGCGGCTTGGGAGAGTTTTAAATTTGTAGTAAAAGTATTTTTGGGAAACAGAAGGGCTCAAAACTATGAGGAGCTTGTAAACAACCTTTTGCAGAGCTACCAGAAATTTGGCTGCAACATGTCACTAAAAATACACTTCCTTCACTCGCATTTGAATTTTTTCCCCAGAGAATTGTGATGCAGTAAGTGATGAACACGGAGAACGTTTCCATTAAGACATTTCTTTAATGGAGAAGAGATAAGAAGGGAAATTGAACTGTGCTATGCTCGCCGACTACTGCTGGACTCTGGCAAGGGATGCCCCTACCACGGAATACAAGCGAAAGGCAAAACTTACAAAAAAAAAATATTTTGTTTGTGTTAAATAATGAACTTACACGAAAAAGACTGTGCAGATGTTCAATTTACGTTGTAAATATTATCCCTAAACAGAATAAGTCTACCAAACACATTCTTTTCCAATGAATAGTATTTAGTTTTTTATTTAAACCACCGTTCCGTATAATATTTCAACCTATTTAATAAAATATCATAGGCATAATTTTAAAACTAGAGCCAAGTAATTCTTTTTATGTTCCTTTTCTAACTTCATAGATGCAAATAAATAAATTAATAACATATACATCGCAGACACAAAAAAAAATTTTGAAATTTGTTGTCCAGTGTAATTTAGCACTATGAAAGTGCCAACTGAGGGGTTATGTTTTGTAGAGTTATTTCAAAAAATACTGGGGCCGTAACGTACTCTTATAAATAAGAACAACAAGGAAAACATGAAATTACTGTAAACAGTAATTCGTAAGTTGCCTGAAAACATTTTCTAATTTGCTCACTTCATATATCCAACGACAGAATGGTTGTACTTGGGACTGCGTAGTCAGATGGCGACTAGAAATTCACTATCCCATTGTGTTATGTAGAATTAGAAAGCTTAAATACCATCAACTCAACTAGTCTGTATTATTATTATTTTATTATATTTATCCTGTTGCTTAATTACGGAGACTAAAGTAAACTATAATTAATATAACGATTTTAACCAACCAGAAACCGCAATTCAAGTCACTTACTTGCCTTTAAGATGAGACAATAAACCAGATGTCCGGCCATTAACCAGTTTAAATTAAATCCCAACTGCGCTATTCCAAGTACGAAATGCGCGGGGAGGAGGGGGTTGGGTTCAACAGCTCAAACCTCTAATTGTTCTCCGCATTTAAGCCTTGTAGGTCATTAGGAAAGGTAGAGATCTAACACTCATTTCCATTATACGCTTAAAAGCTATTCCCTCTTATAGTGACAGGTATCAGTACCCAGGTAAGTGCTTCTTTTGTTCCAAAAGATATTTTCGGTTAGGCTTGCCTGCAGGCTAGGTGTTTCCTTGACAAAGGAAGCGACATGCCAGGATTCGTGGCACTGTGGTTTTTCGCTTCACGAAGAGACGAGTAAGGAAATACACACGGAGTGGAGCAGTTCACATCGAAACAGCATTCACCTTGGTCGATCTGTACGTTATCCATGAGCGCAGCTGATTTATTCGAATTGCGCAGACAGTTGCAGTAACTTCGTAAGACAAAACACAAGCACAAACGTCAAAAGCACTAAGTGTTCCATCATATAATTTAAAACGGCGTGTACCAAAGTTGCATTATATCCCTCCGTATATTCCTTGGGATTGATTCATGATGACATACAAGCATATGCGGTAATGTAACCGTTGGTCAGGCATCATAAGGCGGATGGTTACAAATTCTGCTACATTTCGTTAATATTTAGCGTTTCTTTGTTAAGGGTTACGCAGTTAAATTCTTTAGAGAGTTCATGAGAGCAAGATATATCGCTTAACCTTTTAGACGTTGGCATAATTTTAGTTTCCTTATCTGTTATTCATTGTCATTTCCTGTAACTATCATTGTTATTATTACATTTCGGATTCACTTGTTTGGGTTTCATGTTATTTTAATTAGGTTCAACGTTTTCGCACTTACATCGATCCGGTATTTAACCACATTAACCTATGTTGCTGTCGGTGAAATACTGGATCTGGTATGTAAACACACTATCCTTGCGCGATTTCAAGCTTCCGCCGCGAAGTTGATAAGAACTGCGCTCGTCTGAGCTATTATGCAATGAGTAGTGTTAAATTCCTTATTGTCTATGCCTGGATTAAGTAATCCTCCCGACTTGATTCTCGACCCTTGAAGATGGGACCGATACGTGGTCCCGAAACGTCGGTAAGGATCGCTACTCACTGCGTCCTAGCCCAGACGAGCGCAGTTCTGACAATATCCTTCTTCACTCTGAAAGAATACTGAGTGTCAATTGGGATCGTAACGTGTACATATTGCCTGGGTACCACGATATCATCTATCTTGCTGCAAACTCTACGAGTACTAGCGCACTGAATATTTTATTTTCAATGACTATTTTTAGCATTAATTTGGGTACCATTTTTAGTTGCTGTACGAACATACTGTTTGTCGATTGTATTCAAGTGTTTTTCTACATTTGTTATATATAAGACGTCCAAAATATCTTCCATAGGTCCAATGGCGTGTCCATTATCTTTCACGTGGTGGGCATATTTTGAATTACTATTTGCCCAGCAACTTGATGCTGACCAACGTTGGCCGAAATATTCTCGCTTAAGGTAAGTTTATAATAATATACATTAGTCGTTACAATAGTGTCTAGACTACGAGCTGGAGAAAGAGAAATCGTATTTCGATGGAAAATATTTCTTTTCCAAACCATCTACACCGTTTCGGTGGCCCACCCAGGCTCCAATGCAATTCATACGACCTACCGCTGGCATTTTCGCCAGAGGTAGGTCGTATGAAAATAAATACCATCCTCCAACTAGCACCGAAGTTAAGAAAGAACGGAGCTATACCTCTAATCCCGTATATGGCTAATGCGGCGAACAGGGAATAATTCAAAATTTAATTTATCTTTTACCACGGCATGGCAGTATTACTGCGCTGACAGAAGATTTAAGAAATAATTCTTTACAGCGCAATGGTTACTACACATATTATATTATATTATATTATATTATATTATATTATATTATATTATATTATATTATATTTTGTATGGATGTGAAGCTTGGTCGCTGACATTGCGGGAGGAAAGGGAGCTGAGGGTGTTTGAGAACATGGTGTTGAGGAGAATATTTGGACCTAGGAGGGACGAGATAACGGGGGAATGGAGGAGATTGCATAACGAGGAGCTAAATGATTTGTACACCTCACCCAATATTGTGCGGGTAATAAAATCGACAAGAATGAGATGGGCTGGGCATGTGGCGCATATGGACGAGGAGAGGGGGGTGTATAGGGTCTTGGTGGGGAAACCGGAGGGAAAGAGACCACTGGGGAGACCTAGGCTTAGATGGGTGGATAATATTAAGACGAATCTCCAGGGGGTGGGATGTGGGTATATGGACTGGATTGGGCGGGCCCAGGATAGAGACAGGTGACGGACGCTTGTGAGTGCGGTAATGAACCTTCGGGTTCCGTGAAATGCGGGGAATTTCTTGACTAGCTG
>Ga0123354_10005787_pt1 | contig 18122 bp, 17 predicted proteins | sample TergutLab28metaG_2_FD_97872 | JGI IMG/M metagenome (GOLD analysis project Ga0123354, IMG submission 97872) | Labiotermes labralis P4 segment gut microbial communities from Petit-Saut dam, French Guiana - Lab288 P4 | ecosystem: Host-associated > Arthropoda: Insects > Digestive system > Gut ...
CACACAATTCCTAAACACACCAGTTACAGCCATGACCATCTCTCTGTCACAATACCATACACTTCCACACAATTCCTAAACACACCAGTTACAGCCATGACCATCTCTCTGTCACAATACCATGCACTTGCACACAGTTCCTAAACACACCTGTTACAGCCATGACCATCTCTCTGTCACAATACCATACACCTCCACACAGTTGTAACTTGCATTACGAAGATTCCGGTCTGCAAAACTTACAAATGTTGTCATGTTTAAAGCAATAACTTTTTACTTACAAAAGGCATTCATAATGTAACAATGACTTCAGCAATGCACATCAAGGACTCTTTGCACCTTGAGACTCCCGTGGAACAAACCGGTGCAGAGCAGAGGTCAGGACTAGCAGGGAACTCTGTAGTCCTGCGGGAAGATGTCGCTGAAGCCACGTGCCTTTGTATTGCTCAATGTGAGCCAGCAACCTGAAACCATAACATGCAGTGGTTATTAACCATACAGTAAGTAACTAGTCCTCACTAGTTACTGTTCCCTCACTACTAAATTTAGGAACATACTGCCACTTTCAGACTGTATTATCATTTAATGCAGGTACCAAAAGTTTCTAATTACAATGCAGTGTTGATCAGCACCTCAAAATCAGGAATATTGTATTTATGAACTGAAGTGAACTTGAGCATTGTGCATTCATCTAAGAAAAGATTTCTTCTTGGGCTGCTTGACTGAAGATCAACGCATTATCATCCTTCAACAAGTTAGGAACTACTTGCCCAGAGCAACAGCATCACACTACAAAAGACTGGAGACTTCAAGCTCCCTTCAGATGACAAAATGATCACTGATGAACTATAAACAGCACTTCACATCTGCAGACAGACATATCCAATGCCACTTTAAGCCTCCCATGAAGCATTACACTTACTTATTTGCTATATCTGTTCTGAAAGTTGGTGGCAGATTGCTCACTCCCAGGTTGATAACCGCCAAGCCCATGTTGCTGTTAGGGTTGGTTCCCACGCCAATCAGTGTGCGGCCTATCCTGCAGAACACAATTATGAACATGTAACGTCAATGTGGAGGCACCCACGGACATTACTGTCTTCTGGGATGTAGTGCTGCATCAATTAACAGACAGGTACAGGCAAAGCCACAAAGGCACAGCTCCTCCCACTCTGAACCTGGTCATCTCCATGTGCAAGCCACTTCACTCTCCGTGAAACAGCCCCCAGTACCCATTGAACAGGAGGTTGGGTGGATCCCACAGCTGGTAAGAATGATAAGGAGCAGATAAAATCTCCTGCCCCTGCAAGGAATTGAGCTACAATTCCTTGGTAGCTTGGCCTGCAGCCTAGTCATTATACCTGTCTACAAAAGTACAAGGTGTCACATCCCTTCAGACAAGAATCTTCCTTTCCATCAAGTTCAATGCAGAGCAATGAGGCAACAAACACACCAAATTCAATGCAAATTCAGTTGTGATTCGATACAAATCCATGTCTATGCATTTCACAGAAATCAGGGTACTTCTTCACCATCTGAATTACTATCAAATGGTAGAATCCCTGTGCTATGAGGTTAGGTAGATTAAGTCTCTAAGCCCATAGACCATGCATGCTATTATGTCAGTGTTGCACTTGTTCTTACCGACACGCTGTCAGCATGAGGTCAGCAGCCAGCTGCAGCTCCTGAATCACCATCTCACCAAACAAACACTGCAGCTTGGCACGGAACAAATTGTTCTGACATTTCTTGACATGTTTGGTCACCCTCTAAAAAGAAAACACTGAATGCATGTAACAGCAGCTGAACACTCCCTGTCTTCACAAATATACTATTCAAAATACCAACATCTGTAAGCTCTAAAATAAGGCCAGATTAACCAGAGTTAAAATGACACAGTCACTCCAGGATCCCCTGATCAAGAACCCAGATCAACCTAACTGCATTGAAAGATCCAACAGCACATAGTACAGTAGTTTAATCATTAGAATTAGGTAGAATTTTATTTGTTATACCTGCTCTAGCCATTTACTGGCCCTGTAATGCAGTTTTCAATTATCACAAACAATGTGTTATGGACTAAGAATTATTTTGAATTATTCCTTACAGAAACAAATAGTGGGGGGTGGGGAAGTACAGTCATTATAGCAACTAGGCTATGGGCTCAACAGTCAAGGGTTTGAAACCCAGTAGGGGCAAGAGATGTTTGCCTTCTCCAGAACACCCAGACAAGCTCTGTGATCCACCCAGCCTTCTATTCAATTAGGCTAAAGGGGAGCTTTGGTAAGGGTAAAGCAGACGAGGCATGAAGCTGACCGCTCACCTCCACCTAGTGTCAAGGTGGGGAATGATTGAAACTGTACCTCTGCTAAACCTTTATACCTTCAAGAGCTGGACATGGAGAGCTTTACCTTTGTTTACAGATGGCAACGGAAAGCTTTCTGAGGATGAAGAGACATCCGAGAAAGGGTTTTGCAGAATTTGTTCTCTCAGCCTATAAGTATGGGAATATGAACACTGCTCTGTGAACAACATCCGTGTGAATTACAGGAAACTGAACGAATAAGAACACTGTGATGTATGTGGGAATGCTGTTTGGTGGTAATGTCAAAAGGAATGAATGTCACCCTGCAGAGAAATGGAAAGAAAATGCAGCAATAGAAGAATTGCAGGAGAAATTAAAAAAGAAAATACCAATCCATAAGAAATCCCAAACCTATCCATATATACATAAATACACACGCACATGCACAAGCGTGCGCACACATGCACACACACACACATACACACACACGCACAGCACACCCACAAACACATGTGTACAGTTACACATCTTATCACTTAAGTGGTCCACATGCCAGCCAAATGTGGAGAAACATCAGATATTCAAACTTTTACATTTTGGTATTCCAGTCTTCTGGGATGTGATGCTGCATCGCTGGCTTCACACTTCCTGAAGTTCCTTTGGAACTTCCAGAACCAGTCCCCCAGCTAACGTGGCATCACACCCAGTTACACCACTGTACAAAATTCCAAACCCTCTTGTATTTCATTTGCATCTCACAATAATCGAATATATCAGGATCGGGAAGCAAGTGGCACAGTGTGATGCTGCATTTGTTGTAGCTTCTAATTACAGAATGCACAAAAGGATGCACATAGGCCTTTTATAACAAGACCATTGTGCTCCCAGCCTCAGTCCTCTAGCTGTCCCAGAGCCGTGTGTAAACTAGATAAGTGCCTGGATGTCCGTAGGAGCCTTTGGGCCATGAATCCCATCTTCCTTGGATGGAAAAATAGCCATATGAAAAGGCTCTAAATTCATGGCGTCACTTCCCATCCTAAAAACAGGTTGAAACTTTTGAAGTTTACTCTAGGTTCCCCTCACAGAACTCCTATAAAACAAGATGCTACATTTCCTGAGCCACTGGTTTGTTCATTCATGCATTCATATCCCTTGGAGTCCCCACTTAAGGAGCTCTCCCATGAAACACAAGGAAAACAGTTACCACCCATGGAGCCCCACACAGATGGAAGGCCTACATACAATGGGGTACGGCCTATATTTCCAGGGGCATTGTTTGTAACATTGCCGTTACTACCCCAGTGACATATAGCCTTCAGCACACTACCTTCCAGAGCCCTGTTAGCAAGTGTGTGTAGTAGTAACCCTCTACAGGGTTTAACATCCACACCTGTTACCACCTCCCACATGACCCAGGATATGGATTGCCTACATGTGTCATCGTAATCCCCCTCAGAACACCCCACCCACACCAGTTACCACCTCCACATAACCGTGAGATATGGACAAGGGGTTGAATTTATGGGAGGCAGTTTCCGTGAGAACCATCCTTCATTTTGTGCTCTACACAGGAGCACTAGGAGGAAATGGAGCTACAACAAACTGAAGATAACAAGAGTAGCTGTCAAACATTTCTCTTTCTGTCAGTTTCTCACAGGATAAATTTGATAAATATAACAACTGGAAGTGACAAACCTATACATGTAACAGACGCAACAAGTGCATTTTAAATTCATGTTATGAATCCCTCACAAATGCAATACCTAAGGTTTCTACAGTGGTGTAGCTCAAGATTCAGGTGTTCTGGGACACGCTGTGTCACCACGTCTATGTCTGCTTGGACTCCCCTCCTTGATCCTTGCAGACAAGTCAATCAGCTCTTCCAAAATGCTGCAGACAACACAGCATCCCATCCCAGAAGAACTATGGAAGCCAGGACACTTTCAAGGTGGACCTTATCTGAGAACTTACCCCAAACATGTCAACTGTCAGGTTTTCCAGATTAACGTTGTTAGGGTCTGTAAGCAGTTTGTACAATGTAGAGCCCTCCTGAGCAGGAAGGTCAGAGAGGTCACTCTGATCCTGACCTCTGCACAATCTCAAGGCATATGTCTCTGCATAGCCCAGTTCTATGATGATGTTGCCAATCACATTCTCACTATCCAAGAAGATGTGTGTGTTGAGCAGATCAGCAAGTGAGCTGTGCAAGTAATCCTGAAACAAGAGTTTCCAGTTTTGTACTGCTTGAAAGTCCTGCACAATGTTTCAAACACAATGTATAACATCACCAGGTGCAGGGATGGACATTTAAATGGAAACAGCTTCAGGACGTCAGTAAGTTGAATTCAAAAGCTGTACAACAGTGGTTAAAAGAATTTGGTTAGAAGCATATGAGTCACATTTCAGTTACACAGTTGCACTTACCCAGTGAGTTGCTGGGTTCCAGGACAAGCCACTCCCCACCACAAAGCCAGGCCAGCTGAATGGGTGTGGAGTGAGATGGTATGACCCTGACCAGTGAGCCACTATCACTCCCAGAGAACCTTGTTCTGTGATTGCTTGCACAGCACGGTATATGTTACAGATGGAAGCTTCAGGGCAACCAGCTAGACTGAAACATGCAGTGACACTGTGATGTGATGCAGCAATTCAGTGCAGTGACGGTCAGAAGCTTCATAACAAAACGTTCATTAGGAATAAAAGACAAACACAAGAGCCGAGGTTTGTTATAATAACAGTATGTTCGCGGTCTCTCATTAACACGAGGGAGGAAGGGGGAAATGTCACATGACATGCTGAGGCTGGGATCCCCAGTCTTTCAGGGATTCCCCTTTCACATGTGTGCTAGTGTAAGCATGTTCTGTAAAAGTATCACCAACTTGCTCTTATGCTTCAGTGTGTTCTGACACTGTTCATGATTACAAGCCCATTCACCATATAGAAGCATCCTGATTTGTGTGTGTGTGTGTGTGCATGTTAATGAGAAAGGACAGAGCAACACTCACAGGATACTGTTGGATGGTGAAGGACATCTGTGATAAACAGCGCCACAACAAACCAAGCACAATAAAAAGCAATGTTATTGCTGTACAACATGCCTGCAGTAGCATGATCATCAAGGGGAACCGCACAAATCTGGAATCACAGCCACAGCGTGTCATGCACCATGACCCCCCCCTCCCCCCACTGCTACCAGATGTCCCACTCATCCATCAGAGTAACCACAGGCCTCATCATCACAATGGATATCATTTCATGTTTCTCAATAACATAGAATCTTGTTATAAAGTATATGATCACAACTTCTGGCCATCCCTGTACATGCAGCACAGAGCACCAAACACTTGTTACAAACACTGTGTCAACTCAGCGCACAGTGTTCTCAGTTCCAAATATGACAAAGGGGGGTAAGATGTACGTTAAAGGAGATCCCAAGTTAGCAAATGTGCTTGTGAGTAGATTCTGGTCCTTTGGGACTAGACACTGTGTTGCTGTGTGACCAGTGCCTTCATCTTCTGGATCTAGCCACACACCACTTGACCCTGAAGATGAAGGCACTACAATCCTTCCAAGCTCCACAAACCACTCGCCCAACACCATGCTGTCACACCTTCACCATCACTGCTGTAAGAACCTCGAATCTCACATGTTTTTGTGTAATCTGTAGGCATAACTGACCTAAGTGTTAATTGAATGCAAATACAACCTGTTCACACTTAGCACACACTATTCTTTTGACTGCATTTCGTCATATGTTCAACAAACACAAGAAAGCATTTCAAACAAAGGATGTATATCTTAATAACATCTGTTTCATTGTGTGCACTACTGCCAGATGAACCGTTTTTTCAAGATACGACAAACAGCTGACCTGAGCTTCGGTGCAGCAACTTGAAGCTGAATTCAATCTTGTTAACTATTTTTATGTACAGCCCACACTACGAAATGCAAACAAAATTTCCAGTTTTGGAAAAAGAGATATTCAGACAGACGGGAGACACCAGTTACCCACAATACATTAGCTCTACACACTCTGTCAAATAACATATAACAATGACCATCATTACTCAAGTCCATAAATAAACCACAATTTTGACCTAAAATAGAGCAAAATTAATTACCACATTTGTGCATGGGTACATGCATGTGCACACATACACACACACACACACCCAAAGGAACCATGGCAAGTCCTAACCCTGAAACAACCTACTGGCACTTATGCAACTGAAGAGCAGACTACATGAAACACCTGTCATAATTTAAGAAATATTAAATAAAAAATCATGGTCACTAATGAATCAATTTCACTTCCATTGCTGACTGACTAACCTATTCCAGCTGGCAGTACCAGGACACAGGCAGGTCCTCGTTCCTTGTTGGTGGAAGTTACGTGTCCATTCCAGGAAGTCATAGTCTGCCTTCAAACAAAGTATGTTACCAGTTACACAACTGCATTTCACAGCTCAAGCCCTAACAGTAGGACAGTTCAACAATCAGTATCATCAACAGCAGTATTCTCAATCACCAGACAACATCAGTCCAGAGGATCACTGGACACTGTAAAGCCAGATGTCTGTACACAATGAAAAATGAAGAGTTCAATGGGATAAGGCAAGCTGGTTCAAGCACTAACAATTGTGTGCCCAGTTTGAATATCATTCTGACCAGCTGTTTGCTTGGTTTTCCGCATTCCCTCCAAGGACATCACAACCATTTCCTTCCACATCCCTTCCACTTCATTACTCACAATCTCACTCTCAGATGCTGTGCAGCCACAGATGACGGTATCACAATTACACAAGATGTGACACAAACAGTTTACAGCAGTAGGTGCAAGAGTTGTTCAGCACTGTCTTGTCATCTCTGTTAAAACTGTTGTTCCCACAATACTGTTCATATTCTGTCAGTATTTCTTTAACAATGCACGCACTTTCCCACAGAAAGCACTTCTCAATCCTTATTGTTGCACTGTGCATTTCGTAGAATCACTTCAATTATTAACCAACAAATGCACTTACATAAAATTTCACATTAAAATACTTAAAATTGCTCTGACATGTTTCGATCCTTAGATTATCCTCAGGGAGCTACGTTGTTCCTTGCTAAAGTCATTTTAAAAACAGGGTGTTGTGGCAGCATGCTGCCACAACACCCTGTTAATATAAAGGAACTATTTTGTGAGTGTTTTTAAAATGACTTTAGCAAGGAACAACGTAGCTCCCTGAGGATAATCTTAGGATCGAAACATGTCTGAGCAATTTTCAGTGTTTTAATGTGAAATTTTATGTAAGTGCTTTTGTTGGTTGATAATGAAAGTGATTCTCAATCATTTATTGGTACATCACTCATATCATTATAATGTGTTCCTAAAATGCCATCTTGTTAAACTTAGCTATGAATGATAATGTGCATTATAGAACCGTAGGCCAGAGCAAACACAATTGTTACGATACTGACCACAAGCCCATAATAATGAATGTAACTGGATATTTAATGAACTCACATATTGTATACTGCCTTTGTGTATGAATTCAACGTAACGTTTCTGATGGTTTACTGCATTGTGCAGTTGCACATCAGTACTTCTTATTGCATTCTGTGTAGCACATTGGTGGCCATTAGTACAGTCAAAACATGTAGCTGTTGATATTCTTCACAACGTATGCTGTCTTGGTTTTATTAATATTTATGTGTATGACAGAAGAAGAAATGTGTGGGAACAGTGAGGGACTGGATAACTGTGAACAGAATGGGTTATGACAATTGACAAAAAATATAGTGGAATGTGCAGCACAAAGCATAATAGGAAGGACACCCTGAAAAGGTGACTCTGGGCACAGTTCATGCATTAAGTTCGCTGGTCTATGAAGATAAGGATATAACAACTTACTTACTTACTTACTTACTTACATACTCCATGGTGCAGAGTCCTTCTTGAGAAGCTAACTGGTTTGCAGCTAGTCAAGAAATTCCCCGCATTTCACGGAACCCCAAGGTTCATTACCGCACTCACAAGTGTCCGCCACCTGCCTCTATCCTGGGCCAGCCCAATCCAGTCCATATACCCACATCCCACCTCCTGGAGATCCATCCTAATATTATCCACCCATCTATGCCTACGTCTCCCTAGTGGTCTCCTTCCCTCCGATTTCCCCACCAAGACCCTATATACCCCCCTCTCCTCACCCATATGCGCCACATGCCCAGCCCATCTCATTCTTCTCGATTTTATCACCCGCACTATATTGGGTGAGCAGTGCAAATCATTTGGCTCCTCGTTATACAATCTCCTCCATTCCCCCATTACCTAGGTCCAAATATTCTCCTCAACACCATGTTCTGAAACACCCTCAGCTTCCTTTCCTCCTGCAATGTCAACGACCAAGTTTCACACCCATACAAAACAACAGGCAAAATTATAAAGGATGTAACAACTATGTTTTTTAAATTCTATCATTTTAGAATTACATTTCCATAACAAACTGGTACACCTTAACTTTCCCTAAAGTAGTTGCAGCAATTTATGTGTGTGAGTGTTATCACAAATGTGAGGTACACCTCCCTCCACACATTCCTCGGCCACTCCAACTGCTGTTAGTTAGCCTGGACAGGTTGGGATAAACTCAACACCTCAGCCAAATTCCAGACTAACATACTACACAACATGCATACCACTGAACAGTCCTGCAAGGCATGCAAAGGGCAGTAATTCTGTCAGAGTCACTGTAAAGTGTGACAATGTCAATTGAAAAAATAACTCTTCCAAGACCTGGACATATTGTAAGACAGAATATTAAAGTGGCTTGGCACATGGCGACAGCAAGGAATATTAGATTTCCACAATAGCAGGAAAACTTGTCAGCAGTGAACAATTATCAAATGTAGTGGAAATATCTGGCAGCTTGTCTGTCACAGTCTATTCAAGATTTAAAAAAACTGAAAAATTTCAAAGTGGATGTTACACACACACACACACATATATATATATATATGTAATTCGGAGGGAGATGGGCTGGGCATGTGGCATGTATGGGTGAGGAGAGGGGGGTGTATAGGGTCTTGCTGGGGAAACTGGAGGGAAGGAGACCAGTGGGGAGACCTAGGCATAGATGGGTGGATAATATTAGGATGGATCTCCAGGAGGTGGGATGTGGGTATATGGACTGGATTGGGCTGGCCCAGGATAAAGACAGGTGGTGGATGCTTGTGAGTGCGGTAATGAACTTTCGGGTTCCGTGAGATGCGGGGAATTTCTTGACTAGCTGCAAACCAGTTAGCTTCTCAAGAAGGACTCTGCACCAGGGAGTAAGTAAGTATGTAATTCGGAGAACCCAAAAACTTTGCAGCAAGACTGTTAAGAGGAACACCATCATCATCATCACCATATCTTTCATGTAGTTGGGCCACTTGTTGACCCGTTCCAGTCTCACATACCCCCACAAGTCTCTTCAAAGGTCTACCATGATTCCTTCTGCCAGTTGGGGAGCAGTATTTCATTACCCTGAGTAATCTATTTCTAGGCATTCTATTTACATGTTTTATCCAGCTTCTCTTGTATTCCAGTAATTTGCCCAAAATTGGTGTTATTTTTAACTCCTTTGCAATTTGTGCATTTGTTTTGTAATCTGTCCAAGTGTATCCTGCTGTTCTTCTCATGTATTTCATCTCTGCTGCTGTTATTCTTCTGGCGTCCATTGCTATAATAGTCCAAGTTTCGCAGTCATATAACAAGACCGGAAGTGCCAGTGTATTGTGTAGTTTTATTCTTGTTTTCTTAAGGGTTTTTTGTGGTCTAAACACATTATTTAAAATACCTGTAATTTTCAAAAAGTTATTTAATTTGTTATCAATATCCAATTCTTCTTCATAAGATATCACATTTCCTAAACAGTTAAACAAATTCACTTGTTCTATAATTTTATCATCAATTACAGTTCTAGTTCTCTCTGGATTCCGCCCTTTAAATGCAACTGATTTTGTTTTCTGTACAGATACAGTTAAACACCAAAAGAACTTAACTATATAAAACTGTAAAATTTGACTTTTTCATCAGATAAATCAAGTACAATGAGATCAGCAGGACAAGTAGCATACACGAGGGAGAAGAGAAACACGTGCAAATTTTTGATTGCAGATTCTGAAGGAAAACAACCACTTGCTGATCTAGGTGAGAGTGGTGGATAAACTTAACATGGATGTCCACATTACAGCCTGGAAAGGCCTGGTCTAGACTAATCTGGCACAAGGTGGAGGCTGATGTCAACACTGCAATGAACTTTCATTCTTCATCAAACGTACAGAGCTTTACTACCTGAAGCACTATTAGCTTCTCAAGGACTCTGCTCTGCACGTCTCAAGGATTTCACAGCAGTAAGGTTGGGGTCTCCACTGGCTGAGATATGACACCATGTCCCTGGGTAATCAGTTCCAAACATTGCAAACGAACATACAGCCTTCACCTTTGAGGGTGTACAGACCCAAGACATAAGCCAGGGCATGAGTGGAAGAAGAAATATACAGATACAGTGTTACCAGCTGACTGAAAGGGTTGTCGGGACAATCAGGCAAGAGTTTGCAGGCCAATGAAGGGATGCACAGGCAGGCCACATTGGGGAGACTTGGGAGGGATCCAACAGGTACAACTATGCCTGAAAAGGTTCAAGACTAGCAGCACGGTGGAGATGCTGCACACCAACTGGTCACCACAAGGATTCACAAAGGACCAGTTGAAGAGACCAGGGTGTGGAAAATGGAAGGCAAAAGCACATGGAGTCATCTCCCCTGCCAGACAGTGAATGCCACAGGCAGCAACACTGGCTGCTGCATGCCCCACCCTGAGTGGCCTCACAACAAAGCCTACCCTACTGAGCAAATGGAAGAGTCAATTTTGATTGCCTTCCAGCCATATGTCTAAACACTCAACAGCTGCCTTAGCAAGTGGCTGGCTAGGCACAAAATAACAAGTGTTTACATGCTGCCCAAGAACAGTTCCAACTTCCACTATCCTATGAAAGATGACCTGGGACTGAAGTGTTTGGGTTCATACTGCATCTGCCCCTGCAAGTGTGGCCAGGTCCACAGTGGCCAGATCGGTCAGTCCATCAAGACTGGTGCAACAGAACACAACCGCCACATACAGCTTGGACAACCTGAAAAGTCAGCAGTAGCTGAGCACAGATCCAAACACAACCATTGCAGCCAACTACAGTCCAGCACATGCAAATCCACCTCCATGGATAGGATCATTGAGCTGCAGCTCCAGCCCAATAACATGAACAGAAAGGATGGTCTAATCTTCAGCAGGTCATGCAAACTGCTCATTCACTGCCTCCTCAGACAGCACAGTAGGACAATCCTGCCGATGGTTGACATGCTCGTGGTCCCTTCCAGGACAACTTCCTAGTCCTTTGTCACACAGCCCTTCAGATTCCCTGCTGGATGCTGCATGGCACCCACCAAGCCTGACAACCCCCTTCAGGCCTCTCCTCACATGATCACTCTCCAGCCTTTCTAAAGCTGCACATGCACAAGCAGAGGTCATTGTCACCAAGCCACTTCAAGTGGAACAGGAAGCACCAGTACTACATGGCAACCAAAGGTGCTGGCCACAGCATGCACTCAGTCTGGCAGGAGAAATGTCTCCATGTTCCTGTCACTACATTTTCCACCCCTGGTCACCTCAGCTGCTCCCTCATTAAACCTTGTGGGGAGCAGTTGGTATACTGTATCCCCACCACACTCCACAAAATGATGGGAACTGACTACCCAAGACACAGAAATATATACCAGAAAAACTGAGCCCTCTGCTTCATGGAATTTTCTCAGTCACTAAGTCAAATAGTCAGTCAGTCATTCAGTCAATCAGTTATGTAATGCAGAACCAAGACAACACATACACACACACACACCTGAAAACCATACTGCACAAACAATATGTTGGCAGGGAAAGCTTGTATCCTTTGCGGTTGAATTCCATTGCTACAGAGCATCAGTGTAATGTCTGGTGGCAGTGCCAAGTGATGCCACAGATCCTGCAGACACACACATTGGCAGCTCTCTGAATTCACTCCATCCACCTCATCAGTGTCCTCCAGCCTAACCAACAGGCTGCACAACTTTGGGCCAATGTGGACATACCTGCAACAGTTCAACAATGCACCACTTAGATTGATGTGGACATATCTGCAAGCACCACTACCACCACCACTATCACTATCCCACAACAACCACCACCATCAATACTGCTCTACCATGTCAGAATCACTAATAACAGGCAGGCTACTAAACAGGGGTGAAGTGCCTTCACTGGCATCATGTCCATGCAAATCTGCCCAGCACTTCAAGACTTATTTGGACAGAATCTACACAGATACACAAACGTCATAACCGTCTCTCTATCAGCACTAAGAAGGCTGACATTTCTTCATGATGAATGCTCAAAAAATGTGCATTAGTCTCTCTCCAGGGCATCCAAAAATCATTCACTCAATTACAGAGACAGATTACAATCTTATGGCACTATGCAAAGACCTGATTTCAGTCACTCTTCTCACACCTGTCCACAGAATGTACTACAGGGGTGTCAGGTTAGCTGTTTACAAGTGGCTATAGAGAGCAGATGGTTCTGCGTTGCGTGCTACTAACTGAACAAAACACTGTGCAACTCTGCATGTGACACAGCATACAGTATACAGAAGTAACCTTCTCCCTAACAGCAACGGCTTTCCAAAAATGCATGCAGTATAACTGTATTGTTTTTACATCTATGCAATTAATAATTTATATGAGTTCCATTAAAAGAGAAGTTGCAATATGTATCTGGAATAATATTAAATTTCTCTTCCTGCGCTACTTGCTGCAACACACAGTTCTGCACAGTGCCTCACCACAATTTCTCTTCCTGTGCTACTTGCTGCAACACACAGTTCTGCACAGTGCCTCACCACAACTCCAGCACTTAACACTGGTTTCTTTTCTTCATTTATTCTCCGAGCAAACTTTGCATTTTCTCACAGTCACAGACTTCCTTCCTTCATTTGTTACAACACGAACCATTTTACGAATTTTGAGTCCACCCTGTAGACAGTCATCTGTACCTGTCACCAGCTGTCCTTCTCAAGGCAGGGCTATCAATGATGTTGATGATTAGGCTAGTGGCTAATTATCTCTGCTAGAATTGTCCTAATCTTTGTCATTTTCTGAATACAGTCAATTTAGAAGTCCATTACAGCACTGTCCTTGTCCTTTAGATTTTGGACTGTGATGTATTTTTGAACAATATAAAACTTCGGTGGTCTAGAGGTAGAGTGCTGGTCTTTGGTACCCAAGTTCGCAGGTTCAAACCCGGCCAAAGCCATCAGATTTTTAGGGCGAAAAAATCCTCAGCACGCCTTCCTTCAGAGGGGAAGTAAAGCCGTCGGTCCCATGTCATAGATCTGCGGCATGTAAAAGATCCCTAAATTTACGTGGAAGTCAGAATTTAGGCAAAATTACTACCGGACATCTTTCTCGCCCACAGTTCCACCTTTCGCTACTAGGATCTCTCGTGTCGCTGAGGATGCAGAGGCATGTGGTGGCAAAAGTGGGAACCTCTAAAGGCGGGGAAAAGCAATGGCACACTATCCCCAAGAATTTGCCTAGGATGCAGTGCCAAGAGCCACATTGGTTCCATAACCGGGCTCTGGTTCCTGCCGGACCGGCCTCTAGGGCTGAATACTAATGAATGAATGAATGAATAAAACTGTTTACTGCAGCCATCTATAGCAAAAATAGCATAAATCCTTCGGCCCATTTCTCGGGTTTTCTGCAACATGGGCAGCAGGGCAAGTTTTGGTTTGCCCTATCCACATCTCACATAAATTTATTAGTCAATTATTTCTGGCTTCACTTTTCATCCTTTCTGACTTTTCTTTTGTCTCCACAATCTCTCTTGCATGTAGGGTTGAAACACACTCCACATCTCACTTGGCTGTCCGTCATGTCTGTAAGCAGATACTGCCTTGTTGAAGGCACTTCTTAAATTCCTCCATTTCAAGTCATGTTCAATCCACCTACTCAGGATGTAAATACCAGACATGGACTGACTGCCTAGCCCCACACTCCCATTATATCACTCCTTTAGACTTTTTATTCTGAAGATATGTGAAGGGTTCTGTTGTCACAACATCTGTGGATGACACCGGAACGCTTCGTGCAAGAAGAATCAAAGCAATCCGTATTGTGGTAACAAGAATGATGACCCACACAGGGGCAGAGCTGGACTATGGGCCTGATGTGGTCAGGATCACTAGGGGTTCCACGTTGAGGTGCACTACAGCAAACATACAGATATTGAGTTGTGGAACAATTTGCAAAAGACTCCATATTTCTATGCGTTTTGGTTATTAGGTCATAAATTTCTAAAAACACAAATAAGACCTCTGTGGACACCAGTATTGTGAGGTTAGGGGTCACAACTGGTTGTTCATTCATGTACAGATAATAATTACAGCACTTGTGCTGAGCCCCTGAGAAGCTGGTGCTGTTACAACACAGCTGACAGTAATGTGATACTTGAAACAGATAAAACCAACAATGCATTATATCACTTGTTATTCTAAGAACCCACAACAATAGGCTGACTAAACAAGAGTGTCACATGAAACATCAAATCCCTATACACCTTTTGATATACAGTAAAAATTTTGTAATCATTATGTCCAGTCATCAAAGGGCCAAAGCTAGGGTTGTTTGCCCATGCAGTAAACCATTAAAACATGCCAATGCCAAGCAATGGGTGGATTCACCTCAACATTAAATTGTGCCACAACCAGGGAAACAGATGGAATAAAAGTGACACAATGAGGTAAGAACACAAACAAAGTTCTTGGGGAGACAGACAACAGTACTGCAGGAATGTTTGTGCACTCCATTTGCCCATGTTGCAACCCCCACTACTCTTGTACTCCATGCTGTAAGCAAACTGCCTGCACACACATGTCATAACAATGCAATCAGACTCCAGGGAATGCCAAGCAATCTTCTGTATATAACACACTAAGCACACTCAACCCAAAACAAAGTGCCATACAGGAACACTCTACCATACTTAATCAAGTTGTGTCCATTACCACACCTCAAATTTGGAAAGATGGCTAGGATCTCCTGGAACGTAGGCCACATGTCTGTCAGGTCCTCATATGAAACATGTGAATCCACATCCAACACAGGTAACAGATCAATGAATCTGTCTTGGCAGTAGCGATCAATTGTCACCATCTCACTACAACAGCAACAATGAGCCATTTCTGAAGAAATGGTTACATATGGCATGAGCTTCATGTCAGTCTATATTACAAAAGTTTTGAGGTTCTCATGGCAGCGTAGCTGAAGAGCGCGGTCTTCTGGGATGTGATGCAGTGCTGTTGGGCGAGTGTTATTGACATTTCAAAGGATCACAGTGCCTTCGTCTTCTACATCCAACAGTGCCTGGGCACCTTGTCCGAACAACACAGCACCACATCCCGAAGAACTAAGTCTTCAATCTGGACTACACTGCACTCACATGAATCTAAAATAAATCCACATGACAACTTTCAAAACAGACCCTCCGTATCAACCTTCATCGATATCTGCTCAGTAACTATGTGGAGAAAATGCAAAAACACACATACGCTCCCCATTATACATTTTGTTCATACAGTAATGCAAAGGTAATGATAAAGGTGTTCCTGTGCTGAAATAAACATTATGCCACAAAACCGTGTATTCATATAAATACAAGATTGCCTCCACTGACAGTTTGCCACATAAGATGAACTTTACAATACTCAATTAAAGAGTAAAATACCTATACAGAACATACCATATCTACACATTGGCAGTTCGTGGTACCTGCTAATGGTGTGGCTGGGGCTAGGATTGTTACATGATTAATGAGAAGGGCTTACAGAGCGTTTCTTCCAGTACAGCCACTCAAACACTTATGCTTAGCATAGACAGCAGGGTTAAATATTCTGAACGAAATGTGTGCTGTGCATGCTGATGACTTGCAAAATAACTGCAGCAGGTGCTGCAGGACATGGAGTCTTAATCTCAGCCCTCTCAAAAAGAGCTATTTGCAAAAAATTGATTCCCCGTAAACACTCCACAGTGTTCTTGTTCATGTGTAACTGCAAACTGCAGCTACTGCAATTAATTGCAATTAAAAACATCCACAAATATGGTTTTGAAAACAGCTAGGCATTTGAAACATTAGAAACGGTAAACACTAATATATATATATATATATATATAAAGTCCTCCTTCAAACTCTGTCTAGCTGCAGTGCCTGCGGCCTAGCTTGTGACACAAGCCACCACTGTCTTCCCACCTCTCAGCCCACCTTGTGACACAAGCCACCACTGTCTTCCCACCTATCAGCCCACCTTGTGACACAAGCCACCACTGTCTTCCCACCTCTCAGCCCACCTTGTGACACAAGCTGCCACTGCAACCAAACAATGTGCATGTCTGCTAACAAAACTTTCATTCAGATATTTAATTTTTGTCAAAATTTCTGGGATGGCTGCAGCCCTTATGGACAAGCTGCCCTTGGATCCAGGGTTTCCACAGTGGGGCTTCTGAGGATCTAGATTGTCTGGGATGTAATACTTTGTTGCTGGGTTAGCATACTCCAACATGCAGCGTTCACCTTCAAGGGTAGACGGATTGACATTGAACTTTATGTGTGACTATAACAAACCCCACATTTCACAGGATGAATCAGGAAACTCAAGTAAATACAGCAGTACTGCAGCAATGTAGATACATTATTAGCCTCAACACTACATGGAGGTGAATGGCCATCTTCACATCACAGGTTTCATACCCACCTACATAACCTCTGTACGCAGCAGACAGGACACTTGATGAGCCCCAGGACAGTCCAAGAGACCAAGCTCTACCCCTGGCAAGAACCAAACCTCAGTGCTCACTGCCCAGTCCCTATACTGACTTGGATACCAGAAATGACTCTGAAAATTCCATTCTCCATCAATCTTGAAAATTGCACAGATCACCTCTACTGGTCATTCTACACAAAAGGTCCTCTAGACAGCAGAACTGTACCTCCTTGTGAAGCAAAGCTGCCATTCAGAGCTTGGCAGCAGCTGTGTGTACAGGTGCAGATGGCTCACCTTCATGGACGACCACAGGTTTATCATATGAAACAGAAAGTCCTGCAACACACACACAATAATTTATTTGACAATATTCAATATACTCATGCTGGTAACAACAAGGATTTCTAATGCAATATTTCAGTTTCTCACAGCAGCACTGAAAAGACTTGAACATTCAGGAACTGACAAGGACTAGTTCCATTTCTGACGCTGCTAACAAGACCTAACATATTCACCCAAATATAACACAAACTCACTCCCCTATAAAGCACATTTAACTCTCTCCACAATTATACAGAAACCCTCCATTCTTTCACATAACAAATTAAGAAAATATTCCCACCTTACACACATATTAAGGTAAAAACAAAATGAACTGTACAATTTTCATTACCACACACTGTAAAAATGCTGTTTGTCAAGTGTATCTCCCAAGTTTATAACCACCACGACACTTGCAATTGTCCATGTATTAAAAATGTTCCAGTATAAGGTCTTTGGGTACCTTCATGATCTGCCACAACACATTTTACATTCTTAGGTCATAAGCCACTCCCTCCCCCCCCCCCCTCTCCCCCAACAAAAAAAAAAAAAAACCCAAAACACACAACCCCACAAACATACAATCTCTAACCAAAAAAACCCCAAAAAAACACCACACCCACCAAAAAAAC